>Ga0209782_1001072_pt1 | contig 13642 bp, 7 predicted proteins | sample WorMetmaBAHAMAS1_FD_187390 | JGI IMG/M metagenome (GOLD analysis project Ga0209782, IMG submission 187390) | Marine gutless worms symbiont microbial communities from Max Planck institute for Marine Microbiology, Germany - Inanidrilus... | ecosystem: Host-associated > Annelida > Digestive system >... | reverse complement strand
GAGGGGGGACGTGGGGGCAAGGACAACTTGCATGAAAATATTTGCCAAAAACTGCATCCAGATAAGCTGAAAATGCAGCAGAAGGTATTAGCTTAAAATCTAAACTGGACAACAGACTTAACGTGTTTAGCTAAGACTTTAGTCTTAGCCTTTAGAATTAGCCGAAGTTGACCTCACCCATTTTTTTCAGTATCTGTGCAAAAGTGCGTATTGAGTAATTGTGTAATGTGTATCATGTATAGGGTAGCATTATAATAGCAGAGCAGTTGTCATAGCAGCTTTATCATTGGATGTTGTTGTTTTTAGATTCATCTGGTATCATAATTTTAACATGAAGGTTTGTACAGCTGTTTTTTTTAGCGCGAGATGCAATATATACATCTTGCGCTTATGCCATGATGCCAGTCCGTCTGTCCGTCATGTCTGTGACGTTTGTGCACTGTGGTCACAGGGTGCGATGGATCCCGGATATCTTTGCATGCTTGGATAGATGGATGTCTTTACTACTTACTGACAACGCCTGACCCGGATCATCGGATGGGATGATGCCGGGATTTCTGGTGGAAGAGAGGGGTATGGAAAAGTGGTAATTGTAGCGATATCGCTTATTTTACTTATTTTTTTATCGATGGACCGTAACCACGTGACGTATTTGTTTACATGAACTATATTGAAATTGTTTTCGGTAATTTTGGTAGAAAATGCATTATGTCAGAAGATGGTACGACTAATTACCACATCAGCCTAAATTGGCGTCACATCGTATGTATACTGCCAACGTATAAAACGCGTAACAGAATTTGCGTAACTGACGTGCGTAAAGTGCGTAACGGAAAAGTGCGTACCGCGTAACTGCGTAACGGCTGGAGAAAGGTTTGTGCTAGAGCTTCTGTCATCTCGCGCTATCCTAGCCACTGCTAGGCCCTCTTGTTAAATAGATGTGTGTAAACCATATTATATGGCAGAGACTTGCCAAATGCTTACATTTACCAATCACCATTGTAATGACATTCAGTTTTTAGCACAACATGCTATTAGTGTGACATACTATATATCTTTCAGAACGTAGATAATATGAGACACATTCTGCATCAATGAAAGAACATTCGGTTGTGGTTGACCTACATCTGGGCTCTGCCTACATTGCCATATATGGTGACCTACAAGCCCATGCTGCATGCAACTGGGTCAACCACAACCGGAATTTCTGACCGGTGTCTGAGGTCAGTTGAAAATGGTTAATGCCACTTACCATGTTAACGAATGTCATCATCCAGAATGTTTACACAAATAAATGCTGTAATAAAATAAAATAATATCAAAATGTTACAAAAGCGTCTGTGTAAAATAATAATTTATTTTATATTAATTAACTTTTGTTAATGGCTTTAACCGAGTGCGGTTGGCTGTTCTACATTGATCTGATGGTTGCGTGACGTCACGTTAAAGAGGTCAACCACAACTGAACTGTGGTTCGTATACAGAACGCAGCTATAGTTGATGTCACATTTAATAGCATTGCAGGTAGTCCCTATGGTTGCATAGACCTACCTTGGTACTGTGAAAAAGTATATACATGCATAAATTCTTTGCATCAGTTTTCTTTAATTTTATATATGCATAATGCTCTATTGAACAGTAGCAATAACATAACAACACGTCAGTTATTAGCGTGAGATGTAATATATACATCGTGCGCTTATGCTATGATGTCAGTGTCTGTCTGTCTGTCTGTGACGTTTGTGCATTGAGGTCACAGGGTGCAATGGATCCCGGATACCTTACCATGCTTGGATAGATGGATGTCTTTGCTAATGACTGACAACGCCTCACCCAGATCGTCGTATGGGATGATGCCGGGATTTCTGGTGGAAGAGAGGAGGGGTCATCTCGCGCTGTGCTAGCCGCTGCTAGGCCCTCTTGTTTACTTGATGTCAAACATATATTTCACATCAGTCATATTTGGAATTTAGCAGAATGGACTACATTACACTCCATGAATTGCCTAATCTGACAATGGTGTAGTTGCTGATCGTCATATCCACAGGTTGTGAAGTCTGTTCTCCATAGAGTGACTAACTGTGAATGTTTTATCCACAGATTGTGAAGTTGCCAATTGCCATTGTAGTCTTTCGTATTTTTTAAAATTAAAGTAAAACATGCACTTGTTTTCCAATGATGTTGGGATGCTGCTGCTAGTCATATCATCATCATCATCATCATCATCATGAAGTTAAATTCAGTGTTTATAGTGTGGTCTTACTGTGTATTTTAGCGAATAAATGAACGTTATGGAGATTCTAGTGATTCATCAAAAAGGGTTAGTTCTTACAAATTTCATTGTAACAATAGAATAGTACATCTGTAATATCCTTGTATATCCAGAGCTTTTGTGTTGTACATTTGATATTACAATGCCATCTGCTAAGTCAGCAATGACCACATAACACTAGTATAATCTTATTAAATATGACTTATGCTTTAATAGTTACTGTTTTTTTATTTTAGTTTTATTAACTTCTTTTTCTAAATTTAATCTACAATTGACTAACGGTACTTAGTTGAAGCATGCAGGTTATGTGTGACATGCAGTGTTTATTGTTTCTTTCTGCCTTTCAGTTATTACCATACAATGCATATGTGTTACCAGTGTTATGTTAAACAGCTGAAATAGTCTATTATTTGAGACCAAATGGTCACATGGGTTCAGTTTTGATATCAGAGATCTTTGATATCTTTGATAGTTGTGAAAATTTTGTGGGATCACAGAACACACATTGTCTGTTGAGCAGAAATTTGGATTTTTATTTACTAATGAAATTTTTAATCACAAGGTCAAACATAACAATACAGTCTTGAATATAATATATATTTTTAGATATGGTTAAAAAAATTCATAAAACTGTTAATTACATATTCAAAAGACTGCATCTGGCTCTTGTTTACAGGACATGTTTTCACATGATATGGTAAGGTGGGTAGTCATTTAGTTTTAATCTGGTGAATAAGACTTTTATACATTGTTCTGAAACTATTGACATATCACACGCCTTTCTGCCATTAACTGTCACCATGTTATCAACTCTCAAAAACAGTCCGTTATTGGCCCACCCTATGCAGTCTCTTTACATAGACAAGTTATCATTACTATAGTGTCTGTAGTTAGCTTGGTCTGTGCATTTGTTTATTGATAATCATTTATTGTGATAATGATATGCATTGTGTGATCACTGCTTTTGTCAGTGACGGCAAAGCTCATTTTGTAGGCCTATGTAGAATTGCGTAGTAGCGATCAATAGTGACAATGGTGAGTGCTGTATTTGTGCAGTCAAAGAGTGATTCTCGGGATACTGATACTCCTCGCCGTGTCGTGTTCATTGGTCGTTTGCCAGTGGATGCAGTAGAAGGCGACATTATTCAGTTAGGTCTCCCGTTTGGACGAATGACTAATTTAATATTTGCTAAAAAGCAGGTACGGTGTTTGTCCTTATGGTATTTGGAATTACAGATCTAATATGTGGCATGGCAGTAATTTTTATTTCTTAGTTGTGTATAAATTTTTTCCACTGATACCCAGAGCTGTAATGCGCCCGTGATTCATTTGTTGATTTTCATGCTGTGTATATGGGTGTGACTAATTATTTTATTGGCCACTATTGACCTATCAGCACCACAAACCTAGGGATGTTACAAAACGTTTTATTATGAATTTATGGTCACATGCATGCATAACACCGGCATTTGTAACTTCTTGGAAGTCAAACGAATACATACAACTTCGTGTTTTTATGCAGAATGAATCCACAGATATATATTGAAAGGTATAGAATGACAGACTCCATTTGAACTTGCTAAGAGATGAAAATTCCTAGTAAGCACCCTAAATGTGTACGGGGTGCGCCAATAAAAAACAATCCCCTAGAAAAAATGCTGTATTTCAGCCACGATAGTACGGATTTGAGCCAAACTTAAATTTTATGTAAATACTATTACACGATTAATACTGTATTATACTATAATTTTTCCATCACTTTCATGCATTAATTAATTTATCAGTGTTATTTCATGTCATTATTCAATTCAATCATATTCTCAAAGGAAAAGCTAGTAACTACGTACAAAGTCATGTTGATATGCAGGCACTGTTAGAAATGTCAGATTTGGAGTCTGCTGAAGCTATGGTTCAGTATTACTCCGAACGACCCCCGAGACTTGGCCCAAGTACTTTGATGGTGAAATTTTCAAATTACGACGAGCTGAAAACTGAACCTTCAGCAAAGGTATATACTGGGTTTACATACTATATGTTTATGTATACATTTGAATTTTGAACTTACAAAAGCTGTTATATTTCTATGGCAAATGTAGTTTACACTTACTGCTTACCTGTCGAATAGCTACAGCAGTGTAGCATGTGTTGAGAGAGGTTGTCCTTCATTGGTGCAGTATGTGTTTTTAGAACATCATTGCAGCAGCTGCACTGAAAGCAGCTGATGAGCTGATGGACACAGCTGACAAGCCGCAGTCTGTACTGCGCATTGTCGTTGATAACATGATCTTTCCCGTCACACGGGAAGTTATTCACAAGGTGTGTTTTTATGTTTTATCAGTTGTCCTCGGAACTGTGTGAGCGTTAGCGAGCATCATGAAATGAGTCTGAATGTGAACAGTTGTCAGGGGCAGTGAAGTTACCAGTTGAGATCTGTGTATGTAGCAGCTGGCCTACATGAAGCAGTGTACTAGCTTGTGTTCATACTGTACACTGTAGAATCAGAAATGCTACTTAACAGCTCGCATTATAGTGCGGATAACGTCAACATGCAGTGACACATATTGTGCTGGTTCTGATTAATCAGTTGATACAAGATTCCAGTTTCTTGAGTTAAGTACAAAGTCGGTGAAATGGTTGTGTTTTATTACTGACACTTGTGATCTGTTCTGTATTTATTGCAGGTTTTCTCAAAGTTTGGACTGGTTGTGAGAATTGTGACGTACACGAAGAACAGTTAGTAATGGTGCTAATTCTGACTTAGTAAATTGCAGTTTGTTACCGTAGCATTTACTCAGACGGTGTCGGTAACACCATTGAGAACTCTGGCTAATCTTTTACCCAATCTGAATGCCCTAGTTTCTGTCAGCAGGGCTTGTAACAGCTCCAACAAAATCGTGCAGTTCTTAACTGGTGTTGCTGACTGTCACAAGTTGACTTGTAATAGTGCTTTCACACAAGGACACATGTTGCTCCATATGTCGAGCGATAAATCGCTGGGTGTGAACGGTTCCATTGAAAAGCATGTGCACATTTTTGGAGCACGTCGCGACACATAACAGTAACAAAACACTAATATCTCACTGACTTTTTACTTAACTTAAGAAACTGGCCGCTTGTATAAATTGATTAATTGGTACTAGTGCAATATGTATCACCGCATTTATCAATTTTATGATGTCATTTCTGTTGACATTCTTGGAACACATGCCACTCGACATGTGGAACGACGTGTTCCAAGAATGTGCATGTGCTTCTCAGTGAAACCGTTCACACTTGGTGATTTGTCACTTGACGTGTTGCTCGACATGTGTTCTAGTGTGAAAGCATTATAATGGCTGTAAAATGGTTTGTACAATGGCATTTACTGATGCATCTATAAAGAGCAGTTTGTAATGCATTATCATACAGGCTACATTTATGTACTATTGCTGTGAAGTATCTGCAATTTAATGTTCTTTCGCTTCTGCAAATTAGACAAATTAATGAATGTTTTTTATCTGTTTTTGTAGATATGTTTCATGCATTTGTTGAGTATGCCAGTGCCGTGATGGCGTCTGCTGCCAGAAATGTAAATTTTTTGCAGCTACTATTTAACTGTGCTTGCTTGAAAACAAAAATAGATCGTTTTGCTTCGATTATTTATATTTTTAATCAATTAATATCACACCTTTTGTATATGCACATACATTTAGAAATTTCGATGTTTGATATAGAATCATTTAACAGAGCGAATGATATCGTGATTTGTTCTCCGAAAAATGCAAGATATTGTGCCATTATATATCTCAACTAACCTGCAAATATATTTGCATAAACTTTCTTTACGTTTGTCTGTAACTAAATACCAGTTCACACTCAGACGGAACGATTGCCATTGTTGAGTGCACATGCGAATCACTTCACAGCAAGATACAGCTTATGTGTAATCGACAATGAATATCCAGTTTTAGAAAATTAAGAAAGCACACACACACTGTACATGTAATAACGACCATGCACCGTGCGTGACCATAATGTGAATGAGCTTATATGGGACCGTTTGTAGTCCGTATGCTGGGACTAGCTACGATGAACCTGTGGACCAAATTCAAAATCACTACGTTGACCCACTACAAAGATATGAAAGGCGACGAAAAATGCAAAAATTTGGGTGGTTTGTAGGGTTATGGGTCATCCAAGGTCATCAGCAACATAGCCATTCAATAGAGCTTGTACAACTTCCTATTCGACTTTAATAGAAACTGTGCATCTATCTTGTACCGTTTTCGAGTTATAGCGTGTTTCTCGTCAAAAGGTGCCGATTTTAACTCACCCCACTTGCATTTGTTGCCCCTGTCCGTCATAATAAAACTTACAGTAGATACTCATAGTTAAATTTCCTACAAAACATATTTCTATTTTTTTCATATTTTTTTAGATTTATAAAATTACACCATTTTGTAAATTACTTATGGAACATCCCTCATATTCTCACTGTGTAGCGCAAGACAAGGAAAGTTTGCCGGTCAGAGACCAACGTTCTGCCACTATGCTAAGTAATGTACAGCTAGTTTTAATGGTTTTATAAGTGACAAATCTCGTTACTAGCCATGAGATTTACTGGGAAGAGCATCTACAGAATGGTCTATTTTGTGTCGAGTACAGTTAATTACTGTACAGTTAATTAGCAGAGTTTGGCATATTGTATTTGCAGATGAGTCTTTTACTAGTTAATCAGTTGCAAGAGTACCAACACAGGTCACTAGTGTAATACAATGTCGTTTTTTGCAGAGTTGTGAAGTTACATTAACTTGCATGAAAAGTCTAGAGCATCATACTGTGTATTTGTATGTGGGTGAATGCTTGTTGTACAGTCTCTGCATGGTCAGGACATTTATACTGGTGGCTGTACACTGCGTGTTGACTTCTCTAAAATGAGCAAGCTTTCAGTCAGGTACAACAATGACAAGTCGTGGGACTATACAAACCCAAACTTGCCAAGTGGAGAGGAGCGCACGAGAGAACGTGACATTCCCCATGGTGAAGACTTACTATATTTCTTCTATGACTTCTTGCACATCCAGTTGTAGTTGGTTCGATAGAACATTGTTGCCATTGCTGAATTAGTAAAGTTCAACAGTTATTATTTTACTTTGAAATAATATTTTTGCAAATTTCGAGCAAGTGTCATTACTGATTATCGCAACAGTGTAGGTAACACTGCAGTGGAGAACTCTGACGCCTTTACTCAAGTCCGAGTTAAGCAGCTAGAGAAACGTCACAGAAGACATCTGGACAGTAAAACTTTGCAACTAACTAAATCCTTCAGTTTATAATTGGGGTGCCAGCTAACTAAGGTTGACGTGTATATAGCCATATAATGGTTGTATTTTTGTGATTACCAGTGATAGCTTTACCTGTTATAAAAGCAGACTAATGAAGCATTTGTATAACTGCAGTTTAACCTTCACAGTCAGGAATAAACTATTTATTAGTTAAATAGCTTTTAGGGGATCATTATCACTTACGTTTGTTGTAATTGTTCTGTGTTGGAATTCTGTGAATAGGATATGTTTTGCTGGGTTTTTGCTGTGTTGAGTTAGCGTGGAGAATTGTCTTGATGGCAGGTGCTGCACCGTTTGATGACATGCGTGATAGGGGATTGCCGACTGGAAATGCACCTTATGGACGTATGGCATTGGATGATGATTATGACGATGGTGACATCGATGCTGACTTTGTCCGTGATCGTTTTGGTGGAAACAGAAATAGTACGAGTGCTATTGGTGGTGGTCGTGGATCGATGGGAGGTAGCATGGAAAGAATGTCTGGTGGCATGGGAGAGAGCAACATTATGGGTAATATGACGATGATGAACAGAATGGGTGGTAGGCCTATGATCGGTGGTGGACTGATGGCTGGGATGGGTGGTGGTCCCATGGGGCTAATGGGTGGAAACCTCGATGGTTTGAATCGACTGGCAAGTGAGATTGAGCATATGAACGCAATGCGTGGTAACTTGCGAGGAGTGGCTGGAGCCGATGGCAACATGAGAAGAGAAATGGACTTCATGGAAAGAGATAGAGAAAGAGATGTTAGAATGCAGCAAAGAAGTGGTCCGAGAATGGAACAGTGGGGTGGACCAAAAATGGAACGTGGAGATGGGCCAAGAATAGAACAGTGGGGTGGACCAAAAATGGAACGAAGAGATGGACCAAGAATGGAGCAGTGGGGTGGACCAAAAATGGAACGTGGAGATGGGCCAAGAATTGAACGTGGACATGGACCAATAAACAGACATGAAATATCAGATGAACGACAATATAAACCGGAATCCACGGGAACAGTTGTTCTTGTATCTAACATGAACCATGAGGTAATCAACTCAGCACCTGTACTCTGTCTATTTTACTGCTCCAGTTCTGCCTGTCAGAAATCCGTCTTTGCCAGTTGTGTAGTTAATATCTTAGCATGACACCAGCCTGTTGTTAGCTAGCCATTTGCTACATTAGGTAATAGTATCTGTGGAGTGCATGAAGAAAGAATGATATCACTGGGTGAGTTTTCCTGCTTGTGGTTACTGCTTTGATATGCTTTTAGTGATGGGTGTTAACAGTGGTGAAATGTGGGGGATGCATCCCAGTATATTACCTGATATTCACCTTTTGCCTTCACAGGAATGAGTTGTCAAGGCTCAGTAATACATCAAAAACGTTTTGTGGCCAGTCTCTCCCAGACCTTCTGCAGAGCTTACAGATAATTTCACGAGCTGTGTTACTGATGCATTCACATGATGGCTTCTGTGCTTTTGGTTGGGAAGTTCATTTTGTCTGTAAAGACGTATGTCGCTTATCTTTACAGATTTTGATCTGGAACATGAAAGAAGAAAAGTGATGGGGAACTGAGCAACTTATGTTCTCTTGCAACACACACACACCCATTTAACGGCCCTTTGTCCTGGGCTACCCGGGTGAGCCGGTACCAGAAAGGTAGAACTAATCTGAATTTACTGAAGCAAATGATAGTGATAGTAATGATAATAATGATAGTGAGTGGCAATGGCATCAGCTGAGCCATATGCAAGTCCACACCTCGCTGCTGACAAGAGAACCATTCCAACACTCCACCACTCAGTGTTTTTACAGGCCGGATGCCTTTTCTGCTGCCCAGCCATCAGCGTCATAGCACGGAAGGCTACTTATGTTCACTTGCAAATGTCCATCAAAGACGAGATGATGGGTGCTAACAGTATAATGGCTAACAGTATGTGCATGCTCACTATTGTCAGTCACAAGTAGTAGTATGTAAGTTAAATTATATGAATGACTAGTAATGTATGTCTTGTTCTGCACACTCCAGTGCTCTGAAGGCTGTGTGATTCCTGGCACAGCTGGATTAGCTTCATACTGCCGCACTTATCAGTGAACTCGCTGTAGTCTTTATCATCTGCATCGCCATCGTATTCAACTTCTCATTTTGCATTCTTAAGATAGATCTCTTCTGTTGGCTGTTTTTATGTCACCAGCCCACATTATAAGTAAATCCAGTAAAATAACTTCCACTTGCTCAACTTGTGATCATCTATTTATTTCTGCTTGTATTACATTACAATGATGCTCAAGGAATTGATGGTAACCATTTTAAAGCTGTATGTCTGTGAGGATAATGCGTGACATATGAATTTAGATTAAAATGGTGCTTTTCCTGGGTGTAATATTCGCTGTTGTATCATGCCTTCATGTGTACGAATATTTATGAATATCATAGAAAGCATTGTCTGATCCTGTTTGTTAGTTGAAGTTAAACAACTATGCCTGTGGACATTTTGTCCGATATTAACTTAATGGACAGATAGATAGATAGGCTAGACTGTGATCCAGTCATTGCCATGACCATCTGCTGATACATGTATGGCTGTGTGGAGAGAATACCAGCCTGGCTGCCAACTGTTGCACACTGGTGCTTAAGTCTCACTTACAGCAAGTCCAGAATGTTTTACAGTTTGTGGCATCAATCAAGATGGCTGTGAATCAACACATGAACTAAGATGCTAGCAGTATCAGTCATCAAACAGTTGCCACTTGGCACTTGCCCGGTTATTGAACAGGATTATATTATATATATATTATCCACATTTGGTGTGCTTCTGTGACATCAACTTCATCTTAGATTGTCTTCAAAACACTTCATTTGGCCTGCTAATGTAGCAAGTTTGTATAGTGCCTGTCTAGCAGTCTAGGTAAGTAAATGTTTTTCTAAGGCGCCACATATCGGAGGTCACAGACCATTGTGTTTATATCCAGTATGATATGAAGCCGTCAGAATATTTTCAACATGATATCCATGAGTTCGTACATTTCATGTATGAGCTTTGTGAGCTATTCTAGTCTTGACTGGCCCTCAAGATGACCTTGACTGGTGCAGTCTTCAATGTTGTGAAGTAGATATAGGCAGGATTGACAGAGTGAAGTGCGTAATGCAGCTTCCCTTCTTGAGGATGGCCCTGTGTTCCAGATGATGACAGTTGCAGCCTTGCTATTTTGCAGCCATCTTTCTTTTAAACTTGACAGTAGAACAACACTAATTACCTTGTGCTGTCACATAATGAATCAACCTCTGACCTGTAGAAGATGTTCACTACCTGGGCAGTTTTGTCGGTGTGATGTTCAGTGGTGTTGTTACTCTGTCCATGATTGCATTTTCCCGACTCTTCGACCTGTACTTTGTACAACTTAATGCTTACTTACAGTAATTACAGTGCAAAGCTTTATTCATGTCCCAAGCCTTTGACAGTTTCGTTTGTGCATTATTTACTGGCTTGGTTGCTCCAAGTGCTGCTGTTAGCACAATGACTACAGTGGCCAGCAGATGACCGTGACTAGAACTTTATACTGTCTCAGCATGACAGATCTCGTGAAAGAAGTCGGCCTGATGGTGATATCGGTATCGATAGCATTTCTATTAGAGTCACTGATCAATTCAGTCACAGTATTTTTTCTCTGTTGTGAGGATTGATTGATCAGTCTTTAGACTAAGAATAATGTCTGCATTCTTCAGCAGGTGAAGAAGATCTGTATTCATACAGAGATTGTGGCTGCTGCATAACAATATACTTAGACAGTACAATAATTAATTATATAATACTTTATTTAGACCTTGCATCATATATTCTTGTTTCTAACTAATGGCTTGTTTTCTGTTTCATTCCTGCTGTGACGCTGAACAATTTCACTCCATGCCTTCGTCTCTGCTGTTCGCATCAATAATTGATTGATATTTTCCTTGATACCAATGTTCTTGTGCTGCTTGTATTTCCTAGAGAATCTCGACAGACAGTATCTTTACGTTGTTTGGTATGTCAAGATACTTTTGCGTATTCTTTTGTTTTTATAAAATGTTTCATTAATAAATATTGTTAGCTAAAATACTGATACTTTTAATTGGCATTTGTTTGAGTATTTGATATAATCTGAAGAATGATTCTTTAAACAGGCTCGTGTTTGTAATCTCTTATTTCTTCTTGTTGATTGCATTTGAAGACATGTTACACGAGTATATCATGGCTTGTTGATTGCCAGTTTCTTTGTAGATAATTTTACTGAGGTTCATTTTGTTGAGTAGTGAAACCATTGACATTAAATTTATTCACGCAGATAAATGTAAATTTTTTATGTTTCTCATGAAAGGTTCTTAAACTTTATTTCTTAGCTTGTAAGCTGGTGTATAAGTAACATTGTTTTGTTTGTTATCAAAATTGGCATTATTATCTTTAATCCTTTGTTTTCATAGGATTAAGTTTGCTTGAATCAATTTACAAGTAACACATTTGCAGATATATAATGTATGGCTTATTTTTTCTTAGGCCAGTTGTCGATATTACATTTTAATGACAGTCTGCTAATCTCTGATTAAATATGTAAATGTCATCTCTTTCTGAAGCAGACCTGTTGTACTTAACTTTTGTTGTCATTTTCTGTCAATTCTTTTCTCTGTAGATAATTTCACTTCTTTGTGGATGGTGAGTCTGGTACTTATAGACTGCATCTTAAGACAGACTTTCTAAAAAGACTCATAGACAGTAGTACTGAGCAGAGTCACAAAGTCAGATACTTACTGCAGTGCAGTCAAACATGTCTTGAAATCTGCAACAATTGCCATTTATAGTCAGTAATGGTTTACTCTTCCAAAATCCTAAATATCATTCATAGACTGCTTCATACTCACTGAACATTCTGTTGTTCATGTCTGGCATACATAGGAAGTATCTGTTAATAAAAATAGAATAGGTTTTCTTGTGTTGTGTGTATTTTTCCACGAATTGATTGGGTCAGGACTTGATAAGCATGTATTATGATGTTCTGGGTTTTCACTGTCATACACAGGCTGCTACGGCAACGTTCTTCGCGTCAAAATCCTGTACAATAAGAAAGACTCGGCTCTTGTGGAGTATTCTGATTCACATCATGCGTTTAACGGTAGTGTGACTGACTACTTGGCAAATGTTTGTATTCTTATGGTCACTTGTTGGTGCCATTTACCAATTTTGTAATTGCCAACTCATTGCTTAAGCTGTTTATTTAGCGTTGTTAAAATTATAACAACAAAACTGTATTCATTTACCGGTATTCTTTATTGCAAAAACCACTGCTTTGAAACTGCAAATATCAAAAATTTGTCCACACATTTAACACACAGAAACTACCACGTTTATGTCAGTCATCAACCTGTCACATAAATGTGTTTAGAATTTGTGGATAAAATTTTGATGTTTGCTTTTTGCAGTTTTATCAGGTAAAATTGTTAGTGTGGTTTTCAAAATTGCAGCTGTCTGCCATCTTGTATTTTAAAAATTGGAATCTGTGGTTAAGAGACCCACTGTTTGTCACCTTGCTTAATTTTGTGGCAATTGGACAAACCATTGTGGGGATATAGAAATTTATTGGTTTTAAAAATGACAGCTGTGGCATAGCTACAAACTCGGGGGGCCCCAAGGCAAATATTTGAATCCCGTTGCACTTTGTCACGGTTACTTTCTAAAAGTAGTTATGAGTGACAATAAAGTTTTGCTATAGGCATACAATCAGGCCAACGATTACCGTGTGGATTGGCCATTTTATTGTTTTTTTTTTCTCAGTTGCTTTTATCACTTATGATATAATTACTGACGTTGAAATACAATGTTCCTTAGTTTGATCAGATGCCAAATACATGGTTCAAACTGGCCAGTTTTATTAGTGCGAGATGTAATATATACATCTCACACTTATGCTACGATGTCAGTGTCCGTCCGTCTGTGACGGAAGTGCATTGGCACATTATAGCTAATTTAGGTTTCAAATTCCGATCCCACTTTACTGCGCATTGCGGCCGCCGTGCTGCTTGCGTGCGGAT
>Ga0209782_1001071_pt1 | contig 13649 bp, 6 predicted proteins | sample WorMetmaBAHAMAS1_FD_187390 | JGI IMG/M metagenome (GOLD analysis project Ga0209782, IMG submission 187390) | Marine gutless worms symbiont microbial communities from Max Planck institute for Marine Microbiology, Germany - Inanidrilus... | ecosystem: Host-associated > Annelida > Digestive system >... | reverse complement strand
GTACATGCCGTCGTCGTGTGTCTGTCCGTCCGTCTGTTTGTCTGTGTGTGTGTGTGTGTGTGTGTGTGTCTGTCACACTCCGGTATTGTATGAAAACGGCTAAACGTAGGATCACGCAAAATAACGCCATACGATAGGCCCTGGAGTTTTTAAATGGGATGTTTTGTAGTTGCAGAATTTGTGGTGATTCCGTTGCCCTGAAATTCAAGATGGCGCCCGAAAACCGGAAGTAGTTTTATTTTGGCACGTGTGGTTGCATTTGAAGGATATTTTAGTCGATTATTGTTTTCCTAGTCGACAAATTGTATTACTGTATTAATTTAGACCACAATTCATCTTGATGTCACAATTCATGATGTCGGCGGAAAAGCACCACAACCATACTGAATCTGAGATCGTCTACATGCAAGCGCAATAAACGTTATGTGCAAAACTAAAAGTACTTCCGGTTTGTGGTCGCCATCTTATAACCCCTTGACATAGGATTTTCGAGCTTTTTTCGTCTGTTGTCCATTTTTCAACCGCCATATTGGAAATACCAGTGGAGATATCTGAAATTTTTTTCAGCATATTTTAGCCCACATATATTCAGGAAAAGTCACAAAAGCCTTTGTCACAATTCTAAGCGGTTTCAGAGCAACAACATAAATAGTGCGTCTGGGGGGTAAAATACCCCCAATTGCAACATAAGGGTTAAAGGTGTCACTCACGTTAGGCCTACCGTTAACATGCACGTAAGGGACATAATTTGTTAACTCAATGCTAATTAAAATACGCCTACGTCACATGGTGAACCAATAGGCCTATACAAAATTTGAAATCGCTAGCTTTAGCCGTTCCACAAGTATTTACAAGAGGGCCTAGCAGTGGCTAGCATAGTGCAAGATGAGCCTATCCCCTCTTCCCAGCATGCAGACAGACAGACGGACACTGACATCGTAGCATGAGCACGAAGTGTATATATTACATCTGGCGCTAAAAAGGGACTCAAAATGACTGCCCCCATTCAGAGACCTCTGCCCCCTCCCCCTGCTGCCCCAAAGAGGAGGTGCTAGAACGACCGCTCCTGCTTTAGCGTTGATAAAGCGTATCTAGGCCTACGTGTTATCTGCATAGTATACTAAGCTACCACAAAATAGGCCTAATTAATAGTCCAAGTTATTCCTGCCTCTATTGTGTTTTAGGAATGTGCTACTGCTAGGCCCTATCTACAAACTTAGGCCTATGTCCGTGGTTTGCGGCGGTTTGTGGCGTCCAGCGGCGTCTTGTGGCGTCTTGTGGCGTCCTGCGGCGTCTTGCGGTTTTCAGGCAGACCCTCGCCGTCCCTAAGTAATTAGGCTCGAACTCCACTGGTTCGATTTGTTGCGGATTTGTCTTACAACTTGCTGTGCAACAATTGCACTAACGTATCCACAACATTACTGTCTATCTTTATTTGTTCCATAAAACGTATCACAAATTCACAACAAGTCAAAAACAAGTTGTATAACAAATCTACGACAAAATGCTCGGCAAATCGAAGCAATGGAATTTGAGCCTTCAGCGGGGGCGTCGTTCCCCCAAGGACCTGGAATCATTCCCCCTGGAACGAAAGGTGCAATGGGCCTGGTGGACGGTAGTCCGCCAGTGGGTTCCAGGGGCAGAGCCAGCCCCTGGTGGGAGCCTGGAAGCAAAGCTCCCGATGTACGAGAGATTTAAATGAAATAGAAATGTAACAATATAACGGTAGCTTTCAGACTAACTCTGCCGACGTCGTCTGAATCTCGATCATTCATTCAGCTTGACAGCTGTATCTCATGATTCTGTCGTGGCACACACACACACACACACACACACACACACACACACACACACACAAGATCGGTGATTGTATCACGGGAGATGATGATGTGTTGCGTGCAGGAACTGTGTGACGGACTGTCGACCAGTCGACGACCGAAGCACCGAGCCTTACCGTCACGTACTCGAGTACCGTCTGGTAGCACTGGCGAGCGGCATCGCCGCCAACCAGGACCTACTGCGACTCATCATCTACGACCAACACGACCAGGTCAGCCCGCACAGTCCACGTTTGGTGGTCGATCAAGATTAAATTCCACGGGACCCATCTCCGCGCGAGGATCCTCGCGAGGATGTCGGCGTGTCGGGCGACTTCCCCGTCCAGCTTGCCACGCGCTTACCCGATTGGTCGGCCGGCGGTCTGCTGCGGTGTAGTGCTGCCCGTTTGTCCGTTTGTCGTGTCGTTCTCTAAAGTCCACGAGCGCGACACGCGAGGGATGACATGACGAGGATGTCATGAGGATGCTACGAGGAAACGGGTCCCGTAGAATTTCAGCTGTCCGAAACATTCACTTCATATCACTCATCTCATCTCATCTGATGTCATCTTAACTAACCTCATTAATGAATCTGAACTGAGTGACAGCGAAGACCGAAGACAAAGTAGGTCGCGCTATCTTGTCTGATTGGTCGCAGCCACGGCGAACTGGGTCGCTTCGCTGAGTATGAATTAGGTATAGTTCAAAATTTGACAGGTTTAATATTAAAGATACCATCAGTGATATGGATAAGAAGGCCGGTATAGCAGACATATGAATAATATAGTTTAACGATGTTTGACTAAATTTCCTCTATTTCAGGACAGTACAATTTATCCATAGTTGTTCTGAACGTGTGAACCAAAAATAGAATACTGAAAATACGCGTTTTCACACAAATAGAAATTTTTAAAAAGTCGATCAAAGTAAAAACTAAGTATTTATATTTTTGTCAAAAACGTTTGGAACAATAATTATGAATTTATTTTATGCATGTAGACTGACCATCAGTGTAAATTCTATCACATTGTTTTTGGGAGAATGACTGAAGGTGTCTTTAACAACAAGGCACATTCGTAGATAGCAGATTTTGCCCCCAGTGCGCAATGTATACCTGCGGTCTTTATCGTTGAGCAAAATTTGGTTGGAATCTCGTCTGTTATGCTTGTCGTGTTCTATCGCCGCTTTCAAAGGCTTTCGTGATACACACGGCCATTATGTGAAAACCCGACGTCATCCGCAAAGCCAGAAGTACTTCTTTTAACGTATCGCAATGCCGCTAGAGGACTGGTCCACAACCACAGGCACGGTGAAGTTCAGCGGTGTGGTTTTCGAGTTATGCAAGCAGACAGAGAGACAGACAGACAAGCAGACAAAGAGACATGCTCATCACAATACTTCGCACCAGTTCCGGGGCGGGGCGGGGGCGAAGTGGTAATACCGAGATGGTATTTGACGATGAGAGAAGTAGACTGATTGCAGGTGGTCGGCGAGTCGACGTTCAGTGTGGTCGGCGACGCGACACAGTCGACGGCGGCGCCGTTCGACATCCGCACGGAGCACGGTCGTGGAATTGTCTACACGACCAGCGCTCTGCCAGCCAGACAGTCGTACCAACTCCACGTGGACGGCGTCGCGCACGACCGGTCTGGACAGACCGTCCTATACCACTCCACCTTCGTCATCTACATCTCAGTCGCCTCGTACCCATACTAGGCTAGCCAGCATACTGTCTGTCGTCCCGTCTGCGGCACGTACACGCCCAGTTCACGTCTCTGAACCAGTGAACCGTACGTGTCCCAAATTTAGAAGAAAAAAAAACAGAAAACGTTTAAAATCGTGAAGTCGTCGTTCCGATGACCTAAAAATGAGTCGACGAGCGACACGTTTGCCGTCGAAGGCGGAAAAAAACGTTTTAGATGTAAAGAACGACTGTGCTGTGAACAGATTCGCACACATCGGACAGAAACTGACAGTAGAACGCTGTAGTACCAGTACAACGCCTGCCAATCTCGATACTGTGGTGTAGCTGGCCATGGGGGGTGGGAACCTTATGGGCTCCAGACCCCCAGCCTTGGTGACAGCGGGCCGCAAGATTGCCACAAATCTGACGAGATAGTTCCTCCCAATGGTTATGATTTCGTGCTCTCGTCATGATGAAGATGCATTGTGTACAGGTTGCGCCAATAAAAAAACAATTCCCTAGAAAAAATGGTGTATTTCAGCCACGGTAGTACGGACACTACGTGGGGAAACATGAACCCCGGAAATTGGGTCTCTTCAATCATGTTGTATGCCAAAAACGATACTGCTTTCATTTGCTATATCTTTAACACTCACCAACCAGTTTTAATAATTTTTAGCAGGAAATAACTACAGTCTGTGCTGTCATAAGCTTATTTAATTTCTCATGCCTGTTTGCTATTATTTCCTTAATTTGTTGCGACATTACAAAGGCGAAAACGACGAATTTTTGACGTTACTGGTCATTCGAAAACAAGCCGTTTACTGACGAAGAGAAGATTATCAGTAATAATTTGTTCGATTTAAAAGGCTACAATGGTAAGCATTTTAGTTAGAGAGTTTCCCAGCAAAAGCTAGGACGTAGGCCTTGTCTACCAGTTGTTGCAAAAGCTATAATGTTACTGGGTTAGTTGTTCCAGCAGCAGCAGATGTTGCAACACCCGCATAGCTGATAACTTTGATCTTGTTGACGAACTGGCGTTACACAAAAATGGCCAAGCGAAAAATAATATTTGTACACTGTACTAAATACTACGGCCTTACTGTCCACAAAAAAATTATCAGAATTGGTTGATAAATGTCGAAGATATAGCAAGCCAAAGCAGACACAGTAGATTGCATGACTGAAAAGACCCAATTTCCGGAGTTGATGTTTCCCCAGGTAGTGAATTATTTTAAGATATTAGTTAGGAGAGGTGGGATAGCAAATAACCATTCGATAGCATACTCACTCAGCAAATATCTGTGCCAAAAATTTACTAAAATCGGTTGATGTGCATTGAAGTTATATTGTGCAACGTCAGGGTCGTTTTTCTGAGACACAGTGTAGTTCCTCAGATGCAGCAGTTTAAACTGCAGCAGTTTAAACTAAAGTTCACTTTTTCAAGTGAACATGCAGTTGTACATTGAATATGCACGAATAACAAATCAAATTTTTCACAGTTTTTCATCAGCAGTTCAGATGTTTCAATCATAAATGTCAGATGCCTGTAGCTCACTCAGTGAAGCTGCAGTGTGGCATCAGCTGAATGGATTTTGGAAGACTTCTACTGCAGGACCCGGTAGCACAGTAACTGTACAGTACCCGGAGTATTGTCATATTGTTGTTTTTATTATTGTTATTGTTGTTCTTAGTGCATGGCTTGCAAAGAACTGGTTGCAAATTTCCACCCTTGTATTTATTTTCAGATTACACTAAAATTTTGTAACCTGCATTGCAGGAACTGTCAATGGCTACAATAGTGGTTTAAAACTGGACTGTTAACCCAACTAGACCCAACTTTTCAACCCAACTTTAAAAAATATCAGTTAGGTTTCAGATCGATTTCTGGTTTAAACTGCAGCTTAATCAAAAGTTAAGTTAAAGTGTAAAGACAAACTGGTCTAATATATGAGTTGTGGTTGCGGTCTTGTAAACTGTAATCCATTGTAATGTATGTAGTAGTGAGTTACTTCATTACTTCTATGATATTTATTACTATTTTTGTGGTAAATACAACTGAGCAAATTGCAGCAGTGTTGGCAGTAATGACTTTTTGCTGTTTCACTTATAATTTTTTCATCTTATTAAAACTTATTTTTTTCATCACAAGGCAGTTTAATCACACTTTTGTTTTAACAGCACACCCACATTTTGGCACTTGGTCAATAAACATCACAGTTTATCTTCAATTTTGGCAGTATTATTTACTCATGCATTTGCTCATGATGACTACGTCACTAATTGAACATACAAAACAATATGAAACATGCATACATTAGTATATGGTGCACAGACTGATAGTGACTGATTTAGGGGAATAGACTGCTGAGCCAATACGTATAACAAAAAAAACAATTCCAACAAATAATTATGTGGAATGATTCGATACAAGCAAGATATTCGTCCATAAATCAACATCAAAATCACTGCCTTTACTGACCGTAGCTAAGTGTTCCAAAATACAAAGTAAGTGGAACAAATGAGATGTCAAACAAAATTCAGATTTCTACGCAACAAAAATTAGAATATGAAAATTAACAGAAAATGTGAGCAAATGTGCCCTGAAAATGAAAACAGCTATCCACTGAATCCACAGAGCACTGATTGTGCTCTGTGCATGAGGTACACAACTCAATCCACTATGTACGCTGGTCAATATCATGCAGCAAATCTTGATTACATGTCTACAGATGGCATGCATATATCATATACAAAACGAAGCATTTGTTGAAATTGTTGAAAATGTACAAAGACCAACACCGTAATAAACCAAAACACTGATATACAAATAACATCATATATAGATACATCATCTACCCAAGCTGACGGCTGATCTCTTTCGCTGTATTATACAGAACAGCTACTGAAATGACACGGACTCACTTCTCATATAACTCATGAGTTATGTGAGAATCAAATCAAGAACAGAATTCTGATGTCCACAGTCCACATGTTAAACTAGACTATGCTGGAAATGATAAGAACTGGACGTGTGTGTATGCACATCACTGCAGAACAGCTGTCGACAACAAAACTGCAACACCAAACTCTTCTGATAATGTCTCTTATCCACCAGACAGTCATCACTGCTCAGCTGTTCTGTCTGTTAAGTGTATGTTATACAACTGTCTAGAGTGGTATAAGTGAGTGTTAATGAACTTATACCACTCTAGACAGTTGTATAACACACTTATTCCACTGTCGCACGAGTCGCCAGCAGTAGGCCTACAAACTTGCACCTGTATTTCTGTATTTCACGCTTGAGTGGATCCGTGAGTTAACACTACGTTATACCACACAAGACGTCCACTGTAGACATAGGAGGCACGAATGCGACGGTGGAATAATGGGAAGAGGGAAGACAAACGGAATGAAAATTAAACAATAATAAACAGGAAACGGTGGCGGAAACATCACCTCACTGAAGGTGATTACTGAGAGTCGACATTAACCAGTTACCATGCAGAAGTTTCTACAGCAACAGCAACAAGAGCAAACAATTCACAGCCTTGACGATTCACACACGAACAAAAATCTTCAACACTTTGTGAGCACATCTGCAGACGTCATAAATACTAGTCTATTACAACAGTGAAAAAAAAACAATGTAAGATGCATTATATGATGGCAAAACTTAATGACTCAATTGACTGACTAAGATTAGTGCAATGATATTAATTATGTGTTGTGGCACAGAGCTGCCATAGACACAGAAAGTGCTGATTATGTTCATACAATTACTGTGAAAAACTCATTCAAAACGAGTGCTGACAAATACAACATATACAACAGAATTATCATTCACGATATAAAATATTGTAAGACATCAACAAATTAAGCACAGTTAACTTGCTTCAAGCACCAACATTAACAGTGCAAATGCTGGAAGCAAATGCCATGAATATATTTAAATATGTACAACGTTTCAGTTTAATTAACACATGACACTATCACATAGTTTCGTCTTATGAGCTAATAGCTATGTTTCTGGATGTACTGCATACATTTTAACTACTAATTACTGTTAATTATTATTTATGCTACTAACAGCTAACATTACCACACGTACCTTTAGTTTGTCTTAGCTAGAATATAATCTGACAAAAATGTCATCGCTAGCAAGAAAATGTACACAATAATTATTTTACCCAGACGGTAAAATGTATAATGAAAAGAAACAAAATTAAAACAAAATTAACTAACTTCCTCCATTTCCTACGGTTCACTGCATCTTGCTTACATAGTTATCGAGCCTAATTTATTCATCTATTTGTAATCTCTCTCTCTCTCTCAAACTTGTCCGATACTTTAACACCACACGTCCGCCGGATTATTTTTATCTCAACCCACACAAACTACACTGTGTCTCAAAAAACATCCCCGACAGTTTTAGCCGTAACTCGAGCAAGCATTATCTGATTTTTAGAATTTTTAGCAAAAGCATTACTAAGAGATTGGGCAACCAAAAGCATTTTCCCATCTCACCTAATAGTGTTTCTGCATTACCTGGTGGAACACAAACGATTGAACATGCATCTTTTCAATTAAATATTGTATGTTGCTTTGCGAGAAAACACATATAACACATGAATTATCACCAGATCACATTTAAACTAGCGTACATTCATAAAATGATCGATTGTGAGAACCAAACAAGATCAAAATCATCAAGAAACAGAACAGAGCATTCAGCGATCTGTTATGCGCAGAATCCACACTTTTAGCGCAAGATGTAATATATACATCTCGTGCTTATGCTACGATGTCAGTGTCCGTCTGTTTGTCCGTCTGTCTGTGATGGAAGTGCACTGGCGCATTATAGCTAATTTAGGTTTCAAATTCCGATCCCAATTTACCGCGCATTGCTGTCGCAGTGCATGCGGGCGCGAGGGAAAGGATCATCGGCAGGAAGAGTGGAGGGATCATCTCGCGCTATGCTAGCCACTGCTAGGCCTTCTTGTACCAACTGTCGTGGTTTTGGTCGGCAGCTCGGCATATCAACAATGGAAGTCTTTCATTGACAAGCATGGAATGAAAGCCAATGAACAGTATTACTGGGATATCCCGCTGTCTCACAAATGTTAACTGTCATCAAACACAGTGTAGCAGAAATTATTTCATTTTTTTAGGTAAACAACGCATCATTGCATTGTGCATGCAACACAGTCACACTGCTGCAGCAAAAAATCTCAGTTTAATTGTTCCTGAGTTACGGCCCCCAACAATCCAGTGCTGAACCCCATTGATTACAAGATATCAAGGTTTATACTGCAGCACGAGCATAAGTTGTGAGTCAACAAGCAGCTTTGGCAGAAGTATTGGAAAGCAGTAATACTGCAGTTTAGTGAAAATGTTATTTCTATGTTTCTGTGTTTTACCAGGTAGTGGAGAAACCCTATTTAGGTGAAGTGGAGAAATAAACCAGCTTTTGATTGCTCAATCTCTCAGTAATGTTTGTGCCAAAAATTGTGAAAATTAGATAATGTCTGCTCGAGTTACAGCTAAACATGTCGGGGATGTTTTTTGAAACACGGTGTATAAACGAGCAAAAATGAACCATAGATATTTGTCTACCAAACGACTGCTGAGGGAAAGCACACTGCTATGCCAGTGCTTTGACGTCAGAAACTTGAATAAACAAATGGTAGGCTATAAACAAACAAAACATAATGCAGCAAACACAGAGAACATATTGCTACAATGGAAACACTGTTGTTAATAAATGTAAAAGATTACATAAATACTGCAGACATAAAGACTACATGTCTAGCACTATGACACATTGTATTCTATGCAGCTGAAAACGATCATTATATAGCTGTGGACCAATATCAGCACAAATGATTTCTACTGTAAATAAATGCCCAACAATAAATAGATCGCAATAAATAAAAAGTCACTTTTGACAATGATACTTTTGTAATAATTATCACATTTGTTTTTGTAACAGCTGATCATATTTGTGAAAAAGCTTAATTACTAAGCAGCGAATGCAGTCTATTTTTAAAAAGCAACCGAAACCAAGTGATTAACAGTTAATGAGCTTATTACGCCTCATTCACATGATCAGTTGATCACGTCACACAAACTGAAATAAACTGAGCTAAACTGCACTGACTTGAACCACAGCACACAACGAACTGTTGAATAAAATGTAAACACCAATTTTTTAATTTAACTGACTGATGTATTTTCATCAACAATTAGTAATTCATTTTGTTGACTCGGAACTATTCTTCATTTAATTCATGTTTTTCTATCTATTAAATGTCATAATTTGGGTTCATACTGTACATTAAATTAGAAATTATCACAACTGTACCGTGATGCTGTGTATGTAGTCAGTCGCTAGGTGGCAGCAACAACTCTGTTACCGTATAAGTCCATTTTTATTGTTCGGTATTTGATAAAAATGAAAAAATAGATGCATTTTAATTTTCAACTTTAATTATCAACAGCAGATAAACAGACCCTGTCCAGTTCAGTTCAGCTAGTGTGATATGATCGGGCCTTTAGTCTGTACCAGATACCGCACAAAATAGTGCACACCTGCTTAAGAGAGAAAACAAAGCAAATTATGAAATGCAGACCGATCAACATTTTGATTCACAGCATAAACCAAAAATTTCAATGGTAATCACAACTGCAACTGGCGTATATAACGATAAGAATGTAGCTATCACAAACACACTACACACTAGTGGCAGACGCAAGACATTAGAGCCTCTACCATCAACAAAATGTGCAAATGATTGGTCGTCACTAACAAAAGCACAACATATGGTAATCATCACGATGTGTGGCATAATTGGCAAAAGTGCAGACTGGCACTCGAATAAGTCTTTATGCTGTAGTATTTGAACGGCAGCTAAAACCGAAAAAACTCAATTGGCACCAACAAAAAATCGCTACAAAATCTTGTCTTAATACTGTGAACCTGAATGCCTACAAAAAGTACTGCTCAGCAAATCTAAATAATTCTTGGCACTCACGTCAGCTGACAGCGTGTCTCGACTGGATTGATATGAAACGACGTTATAGAACTGCAGACGATCGTTCAGCATTGTGATGACTTGGTTCCGTGACAGGCTGCTGCTGTGGCTGCTGTGGCGGCGGCGATGACGTGACAGAACGCTTGGTCTCATCAACTGCACACGTCGTGATGCTTGCGTAGTTGCCGTAGAAATGTTCCTGTTCGCGGAACTGTCGCGCAAACTCGTCCTCCAGTTTCTATGGTCAGAACAGTCAACTTGCAGTGGTACATTGCACTGCTATCTCAGCTCCCTGCCGAGTACAACTTACCACGATGCTTAGAATGCATAACAGGGTCATCGAAACCACTGGATCATTGGTACATTGCTTCGACTCCTCCCCCGTCATTGGAGGAGACTGCAAGAACACCCAGGGCCAGTGACGGTGCTCTGCAGCTGCAGAGGTAACTGTAGGTCTGGCCAAGCATCAAAGAGTTAGTGGTTTATCTACCCGTAGGCTCAGTGGTCTCCGCCTGCACTCTGTCGTAGATTGTAGCATGACTGAGGAGGATTGATGCTGATGTACAGTCAGCTAACATCGGGATGCTGATGTAACATCGGGATCCATTCAGCACGGAGAAAGGCCGATGATCATGTGCTGTGGCAACGTGTTGTTGCCACAGCAATGCTCCGTCATGGGCATATTACTGAAGAAGAAAAGACTGGGGTGCCCATTACATGTATTCTAAAATCCAAACGTTGTAGTTCATTCTGGATGAATATAAATTTATCCGTTTGTTACTTCTAGCAATAAAAAACTAGCAGTCAGAATTTTCAAAGGCAGCGCCAGGGGAAACAACACATGTCACTGCTTCCCATCACTGCCTGTATGGCTCACTGAGGGTGACATGGAGGATATCAGGCTACTACTGCTCCTGTACAAGAAACGCTGCCACAATCTACAACAAAGTGCAGGTAAAGTGCTCTCTTTTACAGACCACTGAGCCTATTGGTAGGTAAACCACTAACTCTATGATACACGGCCAGTGCAGTGCCAGGCCTACAGTTACCTCCGCAGCTAAACAGCACTGTCATTGCCCCTCGGCTGGCGTTCACTAACCATCCTGCTACCAGCAGTAGGCCGAATTGGCTTATAATTGTCCCTGAGCTGGAGTAACATATCCTCGGCATCGTAATAGTGAAAAGATGTCTGGTTTAAAAGCATGACTTTAGTATTATCTGCACACAGAGAGGCAGTGTATTACTCACTCTGTGTATGCAGTGCATAAAGCAAACATTTTAGTTTTACTGGCTCCATATCTGTAGTTTGATGCTCTTGACAGAAAGTGCATCTTGCCATATAAACCCGCTCCAACTGGCTGACGTGGCCCAAAGTTGGGAACTTCACAAAAGAACAAACATCAAGCATATGAGCAACATCTTCATGCAACTAACTGCAATGCTTTGGCAAAAATTTTTACTTTTGCTATTACGGTTAAATGCCAAGATGGACCTTGTTGGTCTCTGGTGTGACGGTTACCACAAATGACAGCTACTTCATATCTTGTGGTGTGAAAAATATTAAAGAATGTAAAGTGGAGCAAAATGTAAGAAGTACTTTCCCTGTGGTCGGCTCTCATGTCATTTGCCGAGCTCATTTCACTGCAGTTACTCAGGTCGTACAAAGTCCCCCAAACAGACCACCTTTGGGAAACTGGAGCAAGTTTTACAGGCCAGACGATCTTGCTATCATACAATGAAGAGTCTCAAAGACCGACGGGAGTGCTACGACTATGTCAAGTAGCAGCTACAACGTTGTGAGCTGAACCTGTTTTCTGTGTCTGAGATTCTGTTTCCAGTCGTTGAGTTCCGACTCATACTGGCTGTCCAGCTCATGCATCTTCTGCACCTCGTGATCTATCAGCAACTTTCCTTTCTCATTCTACATAACAAAAGCATATACCATCTATACCGGATTAGCCATTGTTATTCTAAAAATCTAAAATCTATAACTTATAAAGCAGTGTATTTTTCGTTCGTTCGTTCATTAGGGGTGGTGGCTAGGCTGTTGGCAGTCCATGCGATATGTTTCCAGCCACTGTCAGTGTCGAGGCCTAGACTGGCCCAATGCGCAACCCCTCTCACACTGGGGCTGGTACTGTATATTTTAAGAGCCCAGCTTAGCCTATGGGTTTCTCTGGCAAGGTGCCTATGTTGCGGCCCTGTCGTACAGGTAGAGCCGCTGGCACCTGCCATCTGTTATCTACGCAGGCGGCTCTCACCACAACCCAGATGCCTCCAATCTGGGTGTGATGGCTTGTCACAGTTCAAGAAAACACAGGTGAACCCGCTGTACCCGCCGAGAATTTAATCTCAGCATGCAGAAATCTGACTCGGCATGCCGGCAGCAGCGGGAGTCAAACCCATGCCGCCGAGCTAGCCAGCCAGGCCCGCACCGCAGCTCAGCCAGCGTATTAGCCCACTGAGCCACAAGGGTAGGTCAAGGCAGTGCATCTTGTATGTTCAATTTTTTGCAAACTTATTGACCTTGCAGGTACACAATGTTGGCAAATATGATTATAAATAACTCATGTGTATTCTTCGATGTAACAGGATTCTAGCCCACTATTACCAACAGAACATGCAAAACTTTTTGTAACCATTCTGCTCAATATGATTAAGCAATTTTATCACACAACTGTATGGGTCAGTTTCTTCTAAACAGAATGCCATGGTTTTAGACACGTGGAACAAATGTACAATGGCGATTAAATCAAAAGCCATGCACAAGGAAGGAGACATGGAGAAATGACGACAAGGATTAAGTTTAACAAGATGCACAAGACTGGAAGAAATAAAGAAAGAAATGAAGTGATAACAGGCTGACCATAAGTCACACCTAGAAAGCACATTAATCCTCTTTACATCATGCCGTAGCCTATTATCAGCAGCATATTGTGAAACATGTTTTTGCATATTTTTATACTGTACTGTATTTTTCATTTTACGTTATACTCATAAGTTGTAACTATTTTAATTACTATCATTTTTTAAAAATATGCATGTTGTAAATTAACCCTTTTACTGTGCCAATCCAGCTGAACTTTTAACAGACGTATTGATGCAGCATTCTGA
>Ga0209782_1001070_pt1 | contig 13649 bp, 11 predicted proteins | sample WorMetmaBAHAMAS1_FD_187390 | JGI IMG/M metagenome (GOLD analysis project Ga0209782, IMG submission 187390) | Marine gutless worms symbiont microbial communities from Max Planck institute for Marine Microbiology, Germany - Inanidrilus... | ecosystem: Host-associated > Annelida > Digestive system... | reverse complement strand
ACAGAAGGTGGGGAAGTGACGGGATAAGGGGGGATTGTCCCGGGCCCACACGGGGCCCGGCCCGCCGGCTAAGCTGGGCTCTCTAAATATACCGTACAAGCCCCAGGGTTAGAGAGGAAGCCACTGGGCCAGGCCTAGGCCTCAGCGCTGGCGACGGCACGTCGAAAGACTGCCAACAGCCTACCGCCACCCCTGATAGAACGAATGAATGCCTTAAAATATGGCATCTGGTGATAGCAAATTTTATTTTAGTCCGTAAAAATATAGGCTAACGTGTACATAAACAACACTATATAGGCATGGAAAATAAATGCTGGGGGCTCTGCCCTCAGACCCCCGCTGTACTAGGCCGCCTAGGACCAATGGGGGTATGAGGGCAGATCCCCCAGTTTGGTCCAGTAGCATAGTCCCTGGTGGGGGGTCATGGGAGCGAAGCCATCTGAAGCTAAAAGCTATTTAGCTCTTAATCACCCACAAGAGGCACTAAAATTTGCCCATTTATGCCAATTTTTGTTCAGTAAGCTGGGCGGCATTTAGTTAGCAAGATTATACCAAACAGAAACGGCGTTCTGGCGGCAAATATGCCATCCGTCCCAGTGCGTTTCGGCCCATTTATACTCGTGGTTAGCTACTCAGAACAAAAACCTGGCAGGTACAAATAATTAACAGAAGTTGAGAAATGGTTTATATTTAACTCGGCACAAGTAAATTTCGAGTAAAAAGCACACCCCTGACAGATGTATTTATAATGTTAGTTTTAAAAGTACAGTATCCTGAAGACTTCTAAAAAGTATCTGCAAATTTATAAGAAAAGATAGTATCTTGTAGCTTGAAGATTAACTTGAAGATTAAAGATTATTAATTTAAAGACAGTATCTTGCATGTCACTGATAAAGCAGCTTTCATGCAAACAAACGATACGATATCATACAATTAATGTGCATCAAAAAGCTGACAGTTTATTCTATCACAAAACAATAACAATCACCTTGCCAATTCCCAGCCTCGTGGTTGACCAAGTATTTTTGCCGTTTTGCTCACGACAGCTCTACATAAAAAACAATCCCCTAGAAAAAATGCTGTATTTCAGTCATGGACACAAGATATCCTGCGAATTTTATTGAAATAACTGGCATAGCTTCTCAGATATAGCAGTTTAAACTTTAAAGTTCACTTTTTCACGTGAACATGCAGTTGCACATTGAATATGCATGAATAACAAGTCAAATTTTTACAGCTTTTCATCAACACTTCAAATGTTTCAATCATGAATGTTAGATGCCTATAGCTCACTCTGTATTTAAACAAACTGTTCTCAATGTCCGTGCCCACCATTTGCAGCAACACACGATCGAAATCTGTTGCAAAATGATACAATTTGCCTTATCAATGAACTCGTGAAGGAAATCATTCTGTATCGTCGACAAAATGGTCTTTTATCTCAGCATTACGTTGGCCAGCTGTGGCATGTGTCTTTGATATTGTTTTAGCATAGTACCTCACACATGGTAATCCATTGGCACATCCATACGGTGCATTTTCTGTTATTTTTATATCAAAATTACAGTTTAATAACTGGTTCACTTAGAAAACTGTACTTTTCAGTTCAAATTGTTGTAATTTTTAAACCATCGCAAATATTGTGACGAAATTTGCTGCGTGTGTGGCGCGAATTCTCCTCTGTGAAAGCTGTAAATTTGGTGAAAAAAATCTTTTACAGTAACTGAGATAATGAATTTTTCCTAAGGGATTGTTTTTTATTGGCGCACCCTGTATGTAGAAGGGATTCAAGTAGCTAAAGCAATCTTCAAGGTCAGTGATAATTATGCCAAGCTTACAGAGTAACCATCTTGCCTCGTTTCCCAAATATCACGACAAACTGATAAATGACTTAGCACTGCAGAAGTAAATCAAGATCAGTAGTTAAGATGAACACGTAGTAGCGGGTAGTTCATCTGTATACATGTTGGACGTGCACTAAAGTATTCATTGCAGCATTGTAACTGAGTGGAATTTTGCACCCCTTTGACTTCCCCTACCCCCACACCATCTGTAATGGACACTTTAAGAAAATTGTTATGGCAGCCTTTTTAGCAGGGTTCTTTTTTCATGGAACTAAAACCATGTCATATAGAAAACTGTAAAGAATAATGATGACAGATGTCAGAGAATAACCAACGTCTGAATGTCGGTGCCAGCTTCATATCAACTACGTAGGTGCTATTTCAAGACGCCTGCAGTCAGACTAGATCTTACTCAGCTCATCTGAGTCCTCATGTATGAAGTCAGTTCTAAGGGAAAAGGCAGTCTAAGGTTGTCAAGCAGACGGGTTCACAGTGGTGAACAGTGGCATAGCATTCTATTGCAGGGCCACAGTTCAAGAACCTGACTTCAATGCACCACCAACATCCACTAGCTGCACTGCACATCACGTTTGCAGTTGCATTTATAGTACTGCCTACATCTAATATGTAAAACTGCCGTAGTACACAGGCAAAACGTATACAATGCTGCAAAATGAAATCTCTCTGTTTACACACACCTTTTCAGAAAATTTTGTTGCTCCTGCAATTTTCCTTGCTGGGGGCCTATTGGGGTTGGGGGCCCCAGTTCTATATTGAACCACCTGTGAATCAAGAGTGAGTAGATATGTGACATGTGCCAGATGAGAGCAGTGTGATGTAGACAGAGTGGAATGTGACAAGATGACAAGCACAGCAGCATAGTCACTGAGTCTCAGTGTTGGACTGACTCAAGCCAGTGTCTCTCAGAGGCCAACCATTCAGCCGCACAGTTTCACCAATGCTTGTCGTAAAGAACCCAAGACGACCTTGTTGGTTTGCCGTGTTCTCTTGCAGCTGCTTAATGCGATCACGTGGCTCCAGATAAAACTGCACAAGCAGTGCTCAAAACTCAGCATGTCTGTTCAAATAAAGCATGTCTACCATACATACCAAACTGTTATTATTTTATTACTGAATAAAAGCCAACCACTTGCCATTTGCATACAATTATTAATTTTAATACAGATAGATCCGTGCCTAATAGTGAGTTAAAGCAAGCTGAACCGACTGCAGTATTGTAGCCTACTGACCATGTTAACACGCCCATTCGCGCTGGACTCCTGCCACGCCCACTGCCAATACAGTCATTGCACGCTGTCTCTGGGGTATGCACACGCTGCTCTACAGCTATCAATCAATACTGACATCACAGGCACACCTTGACCTGACCTTGAATTTCAATCCCATGAGAGCTATAGCCACGTATGCGCAAAAAATGAAGGTCAAAGGTCACTCAGTTCAAAAGATAAGAGTGGAAACAAATAAACAGATGGACACAACTGAGGACACATACCATAGCGGCTACGTGGTCAAACATGTTACAGTTAGGTCTAGTGGATGATGGACAACTTACAGCCACGTCCACCATTAGCACTTTTGACAACACTTCACAAATTGTGACAAGACACCGCTAATTGACTACACCATGTTTCACAAAAAAACACCCACTCATACTATTGTCTATAAGTTGAGGAATATGTTTCATGAAGTTGAGGAATAGTTGTCTGATTTTAATAATTTTTGACACCAAAATTCCTCACATAACTTGACATCGCACGACAGCTTAGCTGTCCACCTCACCTAACTAATGTGTCTACACTACCTTTTAAAACTCATAGCACGAGTTTTGTCGCCTTACATTACATACTTTTCCATAGGGCTACAGGTTGTGGACTTTTGGCATCAAATTTTCACTAACTGTTGAAACAACAGTTTTCAACAGTCAACGACTGCTTCCGTTATGTTTACTGCTATTTGGGACAAAATTCCTGAGGAAAGTACCCTAATTTCTGGAAATAACAATTTCCTTAAAATTTAGTGCAGAGTAGGAAAGACCGTATGCCGAAAACCACCACAATCCATCCAGACATCACAGGCGGTGCAGTTGTGCCAGCCCTGTGTTAACAGCCATTGACTTAGTCAATGGGAACCCTTCATTTTTGACCCCCACAGAATCGACATCCTTTAACCAATTACTAAAAAATTGGTCACAGGTGATTACGTCCACTACTTCTACAGCCGTGCAAAATTTGGTGGAAATCCGTCCATGAGGGGCTTCTGGGCAAATAGGTGAAATATAACCAATTTTTTTTTATTTATACCCCCTTTTTAAGCAACTCACCTACAGGTCAGACCGCTCACCACATTTTCACACTTAATGGCTCAAACGACACAGACTCACACAAGGGTGTGCCCTTTGTGGCTTTGGTTGACATTGCAGCTCATTTAGGGGATAAAATTGCCCAAAAACCCCGATTTCGGGGGCATGAATAGGCATTTTCCAGCCAAACGCGTCAAATATTGAAATGTTCATATTATAAAAACTACTGCATCAATTATAACCAAATTTAGCAGAGTGATAGAGACCCCCAGTACTCAGTGTGGGTTGTCCAAATATGCCCAAACAAATCCAAGATGGCGAACGGCCGCCATCTTGAAAAATCGAAAAATCTTAATATCTTCGCAACCGATTGACCGAATATGATGAAATTTGGCATACTGATGCATCTCATCCCTCTCCATCCCAATAGCCAATAAAATTTCACGATTTTAAAAATCCAAGATGGCGGCGGCAGTCATCTTGAAAATTTGAATAATAGAGATATCTCTGCAACGAAACGAGTTTTGACGAAATTTCGTACAGTAATGCGTCTGGGGGCTCCGGACGCCGTCAGCCAATAAAATTTTGCAAACTTGACAATCCAAGATGGCGGCGGCCGCCATCTTGAAAAATCGAAAAATCTTAATATCTTCACGACCGATTGACCGATTTTGACGAAATTTGGCTTGCTGATGCATCTCGACCCTCTTCACCCCAATAGCCAATAAAATTTTGCGGTTTCGAAAATCCAAGATGGCGGCAGCCATTTGGAAAATTGAGAAATTGCAATATGTCTGCGTTGTATAAACCAGTTTCGAGAAAATATGGCATGGTGATGTGCGTTGATCCTCCCGACCATGTCTGCATATAAAATGTTAAGTTTTTTAAAAATTCAACATGGTGGCAAATTGCCATCTGGAAAGTATAAAAAACATGATATCTCTAAAATCATTTGGACCTATTTCAGCAGAATTTTAGTGTACTGACGCATAATTGTCCTCCCTAGCCTAAGTACTATAAAATGTACTGTAACAGCAAATATAAATGATAAAAAACTGCAGCACGTGATGGTGGGTTGTATCACGTTTTTATGACTTTTTCCAATTTCTGATCCATCACAATAGATAAACTGCAGTTTTTATCATTTATTTTGATACAATGCTTGTGACAGAGACACATACATAGACACAAGACACACAGACTGTGAGATACCTCGTGAGATAATCTGAATGTTCCCCAGTGAACACCAATAGAGTTGAATGCACGAACATCAGAGTGTATCTGCCACGCCTCATCTGGGTCAACATGCTGGCACTGCATGAACCACCTGCAAATCAGTCCAAAATTCACATTATTAAATAATAATATATATAATAATCATTTCCAGTAACATTGTTTGTATAACACATGGCACCAGCACGTGCACAAACCATGCTAAACTGTGTGAAAGTTACATGCACAGTCGTTATCTAACAACAAAAGAAGTTATCATTTGCATGCTTGTACGACAAGTAAACTGCACTTTGTTAAACTTTCTGAAACAACTCAACTATACAGACAGACACAGCCTCTGCAGCAGTGCTACATATTGTACAACTATAGACTGATTGCAAGTACTCTAGATTACTTTAAATCTTTTCATTGCTGCATATCTGGAAGAAAATTGCATTTAAAGACTTGCATAGGTGAATGACTATCATGTCTACTCAAGGTAAGTCATTGGTATTGCTGACTAGGCCAGTACAATTTCCTACTAGTATTTCATTGCAACTCTGTCACTATCTTGCACTGTTTCTAAGATATTGACACTGATACAGTGCACCAATAAAAAAACAATCAGCTAGAAAAAATCTGTTATTTCAGAAAAGGTATTATGCATTTCAGACAAACATTCAGAATTTGTATATGAGTATTAATGCAACAGATACTGCTAATTATACTGAAAGAACTGATATGGTCAACAGATACAGCAATTTAAACATTTGAGTTCAGTTTTTTAAGTGAACATGCAGTTATGCGTAGAATATATTCATGAAGAACAAATCAAACTTTACACAGTTTTTCATCAACAGTTCGAACATTTCAGTGATGAATGTCAGCTGCATTTAGCTCACTCAGGATTTAAACAGAGTGTTCAAAATGTCCATCAGCGCCAGCTACACACGATCCAAGTCTGTTGCAAAATGATTGATTGCTGTAAGTTCAATGAACTTTTGCGTCAAATTACACCATATCATCAACAAAATGGTTTTTCCGCTTGTCGCTTTTAGGTGTGTATCTCCGATAGCATTCCAGCATTGCATCCCATACATGATACGTTTATATCAGAATCTCAGTAGCGTTGCTTGTTCACTTCGAAAAAAGCACTTCTAAATTGAAATAGATGTAATTTTTAAATAAAACGAAATACTGTAACAACATTTTCTGCATATATGGCCTGAACACTCCTGTGTAAAAGCTATAAATTTTGTGACAAAAAACTATTATAATAACAGAGATATTAACTTTTTTTGCAAGAGATGTTTTTATTGGTGCTCCTTTACATGATTGACAATGACCTTAAAAAATCACTTAAGGCCTGTTTTTCGTCGCCTACCAGAACCTACCAGGTAGGTGTTTGGTATGTAAACATGGTAGTCACATGATTAATATACCGAAAGCTGACTGGTTTAGCGTGAAAAATAAACAACTAACAGCCACGCCCTGTTATATTCTGGTAGGCGACAAAAAACAGGCTTTTAGTTATAACATCACAGTTAAAATTATAGGCCAAGTGATGGAACCAAGATAGTAAGTGCAAGACCAAGATATAAGATCTCAAGATCAAGACCAGAACCAATGGACCAAGACACTGCATCCCAAAGCCACAGATTGCAAAAATATTACCTCGAGATGTCTTGAGACCAAGACAGTAACCTTCAGGCTTCAAGACGAACACAAGGTAGTTCTCATAACTTATTAACTTTAAAAAAAATTTGAGCAAACGCATTGAGGAAATGAATCTCATCACTGAAGAACTTCTGTGATTTCTACTGCTCCTACTGCATGCTATAATGTCATTATGTCAACCAACATAATTCTGAGTTCTGACGCTTTACTCAAATCAAATTGTTTATTGTAACAATATATTAACAATTATAGTACAATTGCAAATATCAGATGTTCGAGCTAAAACTACATGTACACTAATGGTACTAATGGAGTTTTGCTACAAAGTATGGAATACAAGAGTAATAAAACCATTTGGTTTCTGTTCATATTTGTTTGCGCAGTGCAGTTTAGTTACAAAATCACTTTGCTCTGGTAGCACACTGTCGGCCATGCATAAAAAAGAGTCAAATTGTTTTTGTCAGTAACTCTGTGTAAAATGAACAGATTTTAATATCATTTTCATTACTGGATTACAAAAGGAACACATGTGATGGTAAGACTTTTGTCAACCTCACCTAATTCATAATGCTACACCATCTTGTGAATGTTAAAACATCAAAAATGCACTATGACAATGGGATATTACCAAAGACAATTATTGCAAAAGTACCACAGATTCATTGAAATGGACCAGGGTCATGTGCCTTATAGCCATTTCATAGCAGCCGACATGACATAACTCGATGGTCAAGTTAAGTCGGACAGTGTGAACGGAGTCGGCGTCAGTGTGGTCAAGCAAGGCATGAATGCTCATTATACTACTTGCGTGTTGTCAGTACAAAACGTGTCAAAAATTATGACATTAATTAATTTGTATGTCAATCATATGGGCCGAGCTCATTAAAAAAACTGGATAGGTGTACAATTTATGTTGCATATTACGTGAAAATTCAATTTTACATTTGATGCAGGTAACCTGAAGATGTATTCAGAATACTCTATTTAACAGCATTTAGTTAACATTAAGATTCTATTTATTTGCTTAGTGAGCCGACATCTGCAATTTACATCACAGTGACATGATTGTATTTCGAGTTACAGAGATCTGGACAGATACATGAAAGATAAATTCATTGGCTATAGAACTTGAATCTTGGTTGCACCCTGTGCGTGTCTGGTGACCAGTAGACCTATTCCGCCCGCCAGTAAGATGCTACTGACATCAATGCAAAGCATGTTCAGTTTTCCAATTATTCGTTGACAGCAGTGTCAGCACATTGAGAATGCTGCTCACACCAGCACACTGGACTCAACGCTCAAGCTGCATTGCAACAGCGTCAGCGGTGTGTACATGATAATGAGTTTCAATGTGTTCAGCTTCCAAATTTTCCGTTGGCAGTCTTCAGTCATTGAGAATTAAGTTCATACTGCCTCATGCCAATGTAATGCAACTTTGCTGTCGAGTTGTGTTGTGTCAGGCAGTGTGAATTGGCTATTACACAGTGATCTACTTTCAAGCACTAAAAATTTTCCAATTTTGGAGTAGCAACATTCTAAATACATGCATCAAGAAGAATATATTTGGGACTTAAAAATGTAGTAATCTTATTCAATTTGCTCAAGCTAACAATGCAAGCAAATAAACACATAAAAATTGCATACCGGTAATTCTAACATCAGCATTACCTACGACATGTGACCAGGTAAAAAATGTTTGACACAGACGACTAAAAATAGTCTTAGTGCAAAAGATGCTCTGAATGCATTCTTTAATGACCACTGAAATACTGTCCAGTCACAGGTTGATTACTTTGTTAAACACCGGCACATTGCACAGAGTGACGTAAGCTCACTCTGTTGAGCCAGTTTTGTCAACAAGATCATTCAACATCTTCTGTTCATTTTCTGTGTTGATTTCATGTTAAAGCTTTGAAATCTTGACAAAGTAGCATAATTTCTGTTAATTTTTGGCCACATTTTCACTACATGTGAAGTAATGGCTTTTGTTGAGCTTCCAGTGATAATTATGACACCAGCATTCAACTCTTAACTCGGTTTTGTTTATGTGACCTGGACAGTTTCACCTAATAGTTTCTAATTAATAACCTGGAAGTCCATGCATGTAACTCTGTGACAAGATCAGTCAACAAGCTTTGTTCATTTTCTGTGTCAATTTCATGTCAAAGCAATGAAATTTAATATTACATTATCTATCAGAAATCATGAAGGTAGAAATGACACACTGTTACTTCAGAATAATAACAAGAACTATTATAAAGCATTTTACCATATGTGCTGTAAGAATGCATTGCACACTTTCTGTTATAGATTTTCACATCTTGTAACAAACTCAATATAACGAGAACATAAAACTTACCGTGGGCTGTATGCACCTATTGGCAGAGCAGCAAGATCGAATGGTCCATACTGACTACCTATCAATTTGAAGATGGTGTCATTGTAGGCAGTGTCACCGGCAAAATAGAAGCGATGGTGAGGACCAGCAACACACCATCCGCCCCACAGTGTCTGTCAATTCATCAACCAGCATGCACATGACTTGGATACCTCATCATCATCTACTATACGTACAGATGGAATAATTTCACTTCAGTTTCAGCAACGAAATTTACAGACCATAAACGGCACAGTTTGTCCTGTGTGATGCTGTTACTTTGTGGCACAGAGCTGTAACTGCTACCACCCACGTCAACAGCTGGCAGATAGTTGAACAGCCTCTAGATATAGCAGATAGCTGCAAAATAAGCAGGGTTTTTCCTGACGAATAAGCAGTCACGGACCAACAACGACAGCTCTACGAGGACGAGGATGTGGCAGTCTGGTGGTGCAGGCTGCTGACATTAAAAATCCACACTTGCCCATGACAGAGCCAGCCATGATGTGGCGAGTGTAAGCCGCCATTAAATTCACTGTGTCTCAAAAAATGACACTGATGTTACACACTATAACTTCAATGCACATCAAGCGATTTTTCTAATTTTGGCACAGATATTGCTGAGTAAGTACGCTATCGAATGATCATTTGCTATCCAACCTCTCTTAACTAATGTCTCTGCACTACCTGGGGAAACACGAACCCCGGAAATTGGGTATTTTCGGTCATGCTATCCACTGTGTCTGCTTTGGCTTGCTACATCTTCCACATTTATCAACCAATTTTGATAATTTTTTGTAGACAGTAAGGCCGTAGTATTAAGTACAGTGTACAAGTATTATTTTTCGCTTGGACATTTTTGTGTAACACCAGTTCGTCAACAAGTTCAATGTTATCAGCTGTACAAGTACTGCGTCACCTACTGCTACCAGAACAATGGTTGACCCACCCAGTAACCCATAGCTTTTGCAACAACACTGGTAGACAAGGCCTATGTTCCAGATTTTGCTGGGAAACTCTCTGACTAAATGCTTACTAGTTTAGCCCTTTAAATTGAACAAATTATTAATGAGAATCTTATCTTCTTCAGTAAAAGGCATATCTATAAACAACCAGTGACATCAAAAATGCGTTGTTTTCGCCCTTGTAATTTCTCAGCAAATTAAGAAAATAATAGCATACAGACATGAGTTATTAAGTAAGTTTATGATAGCTCAAACTCCGTAGCTATTTACTGCCAAATATTATTAAAATTGGTTCATGATTGTCGAAGATACAGCAAGCCAAAGCAGTGTCGTTTTCGGTATACAGACTGAAGAGACCCAATTTATGGGGTTCATGTTTCCCCAGATAGTGCAGAGACATTAGTTAGGAGAGGTGAAATAAAGAATTACCATTCGATAGCATACACTCTCAGCAACATCTCAGCCAAAAAATTATGAAAATCGATTGATGTGCATTGAAGTTATAGTATGCTACATCAGTGTCATTTTTACCACGTGACACTATGCTAAGCAAGGTATATGCCATCATCATGTGTCTGTCAGTGTGTCTGTCAACACCGGTATTGTATCAAAACAGCTAAACGCACGATCACGCAAATAATGCCACACAATAGGTCCGGGACTCTAGTCTATACTGACAAGCGCATCGAGCGGTCCCTCTGCCATAGCAGAGCTTCCTGTTTGGACACAGTGTAAGTCTGCCTGCTGGGAGTGTTGGGGCACACCAAGAGTGATTCCAGGCTATCCTTTCGGTTTTCAGCCACCCAACTTACTCGCATTTGCCTAGCAAGCTACCACGCACATCTCAGCTTAAGTGTTTTTCACAAACAAGTCTTCTAGTGCATTGTCCATTCCATCGACAGACATGGAGACGGCAATGTCCATTCAAGGACAAGCCAGACTATGATTATAATGCTGTGAGCAAGGCAATCTAGACGCTCTAGTCATGCCTACTGTGTGGTACTCAAATTTGGATGATGATATGATAAGTTCACAAACTCTCTTCATATGATTTAGCATGCTATGGTAAAATTTGTCTGAGTACCGAGTTTGGGACCAACTTCCATAGGAAAGTACAGTGCAGTACAGTACAGGAAAGTAGTTGTTTTAGGAGATATTCAAATTCCTAAGTAACATAGTGTACAATCAGTCGAAGAAAGCCTCTCTGTCAAAAACTATCTTGACGATTCAGCCATTTCGACAGTTTTGTGATAGACACATAGACAGACACAGGGCCATAGCATATACCACGCGAGCACAGAGCACACAGGTTACCATCAATTCACTTGAATTTCTGGACATACTTTTAAAATTTCTTTTTTTGGTATGTAATTTTGTTTAGAAAAAGTTGTGCCAGTTAAACAAATGTTTATTAAGTAAACTGGCATAATTATATGCTATGAAAATTGAAATGTTGCAATAAAAACACCTATTCAGTATTCATTAATGATATGGCCAACTACATCATACAATACAGTACAGACAGTTGAAAAAATAGAATTACTGTGCAGCATTAAAAGCATGTTTTAGTTCTAAAGCCATGATCATTACAATTGGGGACATTTTTGTGTGCTAGTGAGCGGCTGTAGCTGGAATACACGGTCGTTCACACTGTACCTTGTTATCGTCCCAGACAGTGCGCTTGCTCCAGTGCTGAGCTGGCACACAGACAAACTTGACTGGTGCATCAGTTCCTTCTTTAACAAACTCATGCTCGTCCCACCAACTCAGTTCAACGACATTCTGACATCCGGCGGAGTGCATCCACGTGCGCAAGCCTGCAGGCACAAACCAGCAGAGTCGCGGCCCGTAGCGTCGGTTGAGCTGCAGCACGGACTCGTGGTCAAGGTGATCGTAATGATTGTGACTGATGACAACCGCGTCAACATGCGGCAACTCGTTGACAGTGCATGCTGGACGCCGGTAACGCCTGGCGACACGAGGCAGTCGTACCGGACCACAACTGTCACTGAACATGGGGTCTGTAAGAACACAGACATTGTCCATCTGCAGTAGAACAGTCGAGTGGCCGATCCATGTCACTGTCAGACCGTCAGCAGGAGGCCGCGCTACCATCTCACTGTTCCACGGCACAATGGGCAGTGTACGGTCGAGTATCTGAAATGACACACAACACCAATTATAACAGCTACTTTAGAGTATGTCACCAACAAATTACTGTAACATAAACATGTGAACTTGTATTATCCTCACAAAGGGCTGTTAAACAGATGTTGTATCATCAGCATTAATATTATTAGTATCTTTTGCTTTCTCAGAAATGCTGTGCGCAAGATACAGACAATAATAACATGTCTTTGTAGTCTATATAATATCACCATTACCAAAGATACTTCAAACATTCTTATACAGCAGTTACTCAGTACATGTATGCACTTCCTGATGAATGGAAAATGTCGGGTGGGCCACTGTTCACGGAGAGGTGGAGGATAGATTTTTACACTGCAACATAACACCCATTTCACAGCCATTTAAGTAAGTAAGTAAGTAAATAAATGTTTTTCTAAGGTACCACATATCAGAGGTCACAGAGCACCGTGCTCATAAATTCAAAAATGTTTAATTTATAACGTATTGTTGATCGTCTGTTACTTGAGAAGCTGGCAGAGGCACATTGCCTGCACCAGTACATCCTCTACGTCTATAGCTAACCTAGCCTTAATAATAGCTGTGCGTTACCTACCTACCTAGATTGTGATGTAAAGAGTAATATACGCCGATTATTTAGCTATAACTAACCTAGTCTAACAGTTGGCCTGCATCAATACTAATTTGATGGTCCAGGCCTCGAGCTTATGCTTACAAAAAAGGTGACCCTTCAGCCATCGTCTGAACAATCCATAGGTGATGTGTGCAGCACACAGCTGGACAGCAAGTGAGTTCCACAGACGAGAGAACCAGCCGCTGTCATCATAGCTGCTGAGTGTACGGAGAACATCAGCTGACTGCAAAGAGCACTGGGTGCTGTTGTACTCAAGACAGCAGTCAACAGCCAAGTAGATAGGTGCCTGCCAAACAGTGAGGTCCGGTTTTTCCACAGCAAATTAATCTCCAGTTAATTTAATCTGGCATTAAATCCGGCACATAATGATCACGGACGATTTAATTGACGAACTGCCGGTGGAAAAACGACATCTGAGTAAACTGATCATTATCTGCCGGATTTAATGCCGGATTAAATTAATGGGAGATTA
>Ga0209782_1001069_pt1 | contig 13661 bp, 5 predicted proteins | sample WorMetmaBAHAMAS1_FD_187390 | JGI IMG/M metagenome (GOLD analysis project Ga0209782, IMG submission 187390) | Marine gutless worms symbiont microbial communities from Max Planck institute for Marine Microbiology, Germany - Inanidrilus... | ecosystem: Host-associated > Annelida > Digestive system >... | reverse complement strand
GCGTTGCAATTGGCTGAGCTATTTATAGATCCTCTTTCAGAAGTTCGCACAGCCAATAGGAATGGCCGTTACATACCGATCTGCTAATCAATGCTTAAATCTCTACTTAGCTAATCTGTTCTTATTATTTGCTGGTGCAACGCTTCTAACTTAAGTGAAGATTTAATTGGCGATTTAATGGCTGCTTAAAGTTAAGTGGCCATTAGCTAAGTGACGATTTAAGTATGGATGGTGCAACCGGCCCTAAATCAGTTTTCCTCAAATAATACACAGTTTACATTCTGTTTACACACACCATCAAAAATGCCGTACGCTATGATGCCATCTATATAGCACAAAGTGCACTGACAAGTTCAAAAAATGCACAGAACATCACGACGCAGAAAACGTGAAAAATAACGAGCTCACATAGGAACCTAAGCATATCAGAGACGGCAGCATTTACCTTTTTGCGACCATGCAACAGAAGATGGCGGAACCGGTCACTCAGCTCGGCAGAATTAGCATCCACAGTACTAGTCGCTGGATGACTATCATCCGAGACTGAAGTATTCGCAGAATCCTCGACGATCTGACTCGGTACACTGGCGCGTGAATATGCTCGAGAGTCTGGCTCGTGACCCTCCAGAAGCAAGTCGGCAATATCGGTTCCCATCAGCGTCTGACACAGTTGTGCATCGAAACACAATTTTGGGTACAATTAGTTCAGCAAATACACAACTAAATGCAGTTGTTTCAATTGTCATTTTTCAACTGTGAAAGGGGTCAGTAGTCTTCTAGCCACGCAAACACTTCATACCGTGGCCACAACAATTGCAAATTCTTTACCTTCCTCCATTCGCTCATCCCAAACCCTGCATTTATTCTGAAAGCATCTCAATACCAAATTTATTTCAATCTGCTTTGAACAGCCCCAGTGGCTAACAGAATTTCTGATACACTGACTTTGAATTTTTTAAATGACTGACAGTGACAAGTTGGAATCAAGATGCATAAACGACAATTCTTACCACCTTAAATAAAATTAGTGCAAACACTTAAGACTATCACATTTATCATATTTTCAACTTTTTATTTTATGCCGAGAAGTACTGCAAATACTGAACACAACCTGCTAATGTCAATAACATATGCAATTTCTAATTTTCAAAAAAAAGCAAAAAATTCACAAAAAGACTGTAAAAAAATTAAACCATACCCCATTCTGCTTAATTAGCAGCTCCAGGAAACGCCATAAAAGTTCGGCTGAATCGCGATCAAATAATGCATAGTTTTTTCTGCAGGCTGCCCACATGCTCTGACAGAATAGCAGTACATCGTTCTTGTGCGTTTCAACTCTAAAAGTGCAAGTTATCAAGTTACAAACAAAATGTGTGCTCCTAATACAAATACAAACAGCTTTATCAGACCCTTTAATACCGAAAACACAACTACTGCAAAAACCACAATCAGTAAACTCAACACCAGAGCTGTTAAATGTAAAGTTTCATGTGTACTTGCTTATATTAATAAGAAAACTAAATGAGAAAGGTAAACCATTCTGGACTTTAATAAAAATCGAGAGATGATGGGGCTGCAGTGGCATTAGCTGGATCACACACAGATCACTTTGTTCCAGACTGATCTGAGGAACTCATTACTGACAGTATAACTCAATATTTACAGACTGGTTGCTCTTCCCGACAATATTTATGCTAATGTGCTACACAGAAAAAAATCCGCAAAATTTCCGGACAACTTACCGCACCAGCGGACCAGGAAACTGTCTAAATCTGTCAGCATCTGGTGTCTGGCTCATCAGTTCACTGATGTCCACAATTTCCAGCAATGCCAGCTGGCCGTCATGTGGACTGTTTGGCAGCACATGCACGAGTCGACCAGTAGGTCCGAATGACGCTCTGGCATGTGCCATGATAAACTTGTGTGGCGTTAGACGGTGTGGTACAGATGGTTCTAACAGCAAAATAACCAGCAAAAGATTCTTTTTAGTCACTGCACAAAGGCAGTATTGGCACATTAATATACAGCTGACCATGCACTGCCTGTTGATACCAACCAAGTTGTATAACACACCACAGACAAGACACAATGTTTGAACAGTTACTTTGGAAAAGCACTTATGACAGTAACCAGGAAATAATACACTTACCGAACACAAAACAATAACAATAACTTTTGAAAAGTACAGCTTGGTGAGAGTCGTAAACCACAATAGTGCAATACTAGCAAGTAGTAATATATGACAATATAACACTTTTGATAGAACTGATGCATCTAACTACATCAATGTCACCAATGTACACTAGTAAAGTCTATGCTCCTTCTAATAAGCATTACGTAACAATACAGGTTTACAAACATATATGTAACTGTCAAAAATTTCACAAACCTGCCGTAACTGCAGTTTACTGTAAATGCATATATAATCTTTTTCCATAAATGTTATTCAAATGCACCAGTTTTCGTTACGTATATAAAAGCATTAAGTATGCATATTATGCTTGTTGTTCTACATATTCCAGCAGATGAGTCCTACCTTCTGGCATTACTTGTGGACCCATGTAGGAACGCTCATCAGTATAGTTGCCATAATGCGGCTCTTTCACGTGATCTATTGGTGATGGCACACCACCACTCAGAGCACTACCAGGCCTGGAACCTTGGTGGAATGCTCGAGCGAACTGATCTCTGCAAGTTACGACACACATGCATGCACTGCAATGTGCACAGCCAAGACAGCAATGTGCAAATGCAGCACTGTCATCACTGCCGAGGTTCCGTGTCATGGTGGACAATAAACTCAAACAGCTCGATTTCAAGCTGAATATTCCACTGACACACATTCAGTGACTTGAGATAGTTGTTTACAGGAATGCACCTGAGCAGTAACCAGTAATTTACCCCTGTGCTTCAGAAAGTAACTGCAGTTTGGTACTGTATGCATTGTAAAAATATCTGCATATCCATAGATATTTTGTGACGAGTTTTCCATGTTTAATGGAACCAGTTCCGTACACGTTTGTATCTGTAAATGAAAAATGTGGACCCATCAATTTCTGGATACAGAAGTATACGGAACCGGTTCCGTTAAAATGTAGAAAACTCGCCACAATGCAGTGGATATATGGATATTTTTTACAGTGTGGCATGATGGTGCAATAGGTATGAAGTTGGACTAACGATCTAGAGGTCACCACTTTTATCCTCAGCCGTTCTGCTGTCATGCAACTACTGTAAGAAAGTCATGCATTCCTCTGTCCACTATGCAGTATAAATGGGAACTACTCTAATGTTGAGAAGAAAATTTTGTGAGCCCATCAAAAAAGTAACTGCAGCCTACTGCTGGGTTTATGACCAGTGTCACCTGTAACATGCAGTTTGCCTAGTAAACTCAAAAAGATCAGCACTGGCCTCTGTGTCCCCGAGAACCTATAGAATTACCTTTACCTTTTATTATCTGGCACTGCAATAGCCGTGTGTATCTGGCATAAAAAAAAGCTCATCAGCTATGCTCCAGTAGGAGTATGAAATCTTTATCTCCCCATGTGCAGCAGCATAGAGTTACATTATCAATGTACATATTTTAACATTAAATACTTCCAACACTGACAACAGCAAGCCATATCCAGCATTCTGTAACTGATCTCAATTTTTATTGGTGCTTGTTCAGACCTGCTACATATGAACCACCAAAATTACAGATGATATCTTACGCAGAAGACAATTCTTCCACTGGTGAACTTGATATTGAAGACTCGGACCGCTGGCTGTTGCGATCGGTTACAATTTCCCGTCTGCCATCATCATACCTTCAGAAAAACAGCAACAGAAGTTTCCAGCATCTCCATATTACTGCAACAGAAACTACAGATAACTTGGTTATGTATTTGCAACATACTAAACTTTAAAGAATCAATGCAGTCTAGCAGCGGTTATATAGCAACATGCACAAATACAAGAAGCTCAAACACTGCAGGAGAACCATGCTCTAATGCTCAACATTCAAAACTATTGTTAAATAAATTCTAGACTACACGACTGCTGGAAATCTGCAAAGTCAGCTTTATTTACCATTTACTAAACCATTAACATAAAAAAAATAAGAGAAAAACAAACTAAAAACGAAAATGACAGTCACAGTGACACATGGTTATTGCTTAATGGCATATATATGTATGGTAAAGTCGGTTACCCTCTGCCATAGCCTTGTTCTTGAGCCTGTGGAATGCCCATCTCTTCATAATAGCCCTTGTAGTATGGATGCATTGCATAATATTGAGCATAATATGCAGCAGCCTCGGGACCATAATGTGAATAGTATTCATAATCTGAAAATACAGCAACTATGTTAGTTACTTGACCGTAAAATGGTATCTGCATATCACGTAAGGTTACACACTGCTGAGTGCTGACGACCAAAAAAAACAGAATTGGACTTGAACATGAGCTTCTGGACCGTCAACTGTTAAATCACACTAAAAGAAACTACTAAAAAAGCAAAAAAATAACACTGCCAACTACAATACAAAATTGCTTAAAGTAATTTCAGAATAGGCTGCATTGCAAGGAAGCGTACATATTCGCGGATCGTATTTGTCAGGTATCGTCATCATATACCCCATCTATTACAATTCCTTGGGCCCACACGAATCTGCCTCCCAAACAGCATCTCAATTACATCAGCTGATGCCAGTATGTTTATCATAATATTTAGTTATTCACTGTTGTCAATTACATCATGCATATATATTTTAATAAGGTTATATAATGAGACCAGCTGGTGAATAAAGTGACTGCACTATATTGATTGCACCATATTAGTTCTTCTGCAGCGGAATGAAACTGAATTCATAGTTACATTTTAGCAAATTTATTTCAAGTGCCAATTTTCACCTTGTGAACTATACCTGTACATTGCCGAGATCATGAGGTTTCTGTTAATCTATTGTGCAAATGTAAAAGTTCTCCCGTTTTTGTACAGCAGACCAACAATGGTCCCAATGCTTTTCACAGGGCAGAATAACCCCGAAAATGAGTCTCTTCCCGTGTGGGGATCTTGGCCCCCGTCTGACTAATACATCATACATCGTGACTTGGCCAACTCCACTCATCACCCCAAATGGCATATCGATTGTGTCAGCTATCTTAGCTTAACGATTGTTACCAATAGACAAACCATGAGACAGAGTGATCAACAGACTGACCACACCACAGAACCCTACCAACTGATGCAGCTAAGAGCAACAACCATCTAGTGACCCTTTGTTCAGGGCAACCCACGGTTGTACAGTACATGTAGGATGCCAACAGGTAACAATTCATCCCAAAAAACATAATTAATGTACTTAATCAACAAAACAGATGAAAACAAAATTAACCTCGGGCATACATAGCATTATAATAGTCACTATATCGACTGTCATACGAATCATAATATCTTTCTCTGGAGTGTTCACGAGATCTGTCACTACGGCGTCTGTCATCGTATCTTGCACGCCGTCCATCAGCAAACTCTGCAATAATGCGTAACATACAAATTAGCATGAAATGCAGAAATTTTATACAGCATTATTAGTTCAACAATGTAAGTCTCAGTAAAGTAATTATGATCAAATATATGCCTAGTAAAATGAGTAAAAACTAGCATAGAAATTAAATCAGTGCAGCGATGTTAACAAACCACACACAAAAATTCAGTCACAAAAAAAATCAATTACAAAATGTATAGTGACCGTTGGATAGAAAGGCCAAAACATATGCTTTTCATGTCGGGCATTGCTAATTAATCATAACCACAATACTGTTAGTAAAAAGACAGGTCAGACAGATGGACATAAAATGTACTCATTAATTTTCATTCATTTATTAGCGACATAAGGGCCTCAAAGTAATAATATAAACAGTTTACAAATTACGAAACTGAAGTTACTAATATAAAACTAAATTATATATAAGCAAACTGTTACTTTACATTCACTTACTATGGATACAGCCAGTGTAACAATACTAGAGCAGTTTCACTGCTGGTGATACCTATTACTCAGCAATCAGCAGCCACTATAACAACTACCAGTACTTTTAGTTTTGAGTTAACCATTAACCATCCTTCTTTGCCAAAGTTTCTTAATGTTGGGTTTGGGTCCAAGAACAGAGCCTTTGGGGACAACTGGAGCAAGTTTTTTGGAGACTGGATACACTTCCTCTCTTCCAATTAACAGAGGAAAAGCAACTGGTGACTATCTTTCTGCTTAAACTAAGTTTTAAACTCAGTTTTAGACCACCAAAGTTCACTCAAAAACCTAATTGGTATAAAAATGTAAAGTAACAATGCATTCAGTTTTAACATCTGTTTAAATCGTACTTAAGAGAAAAGTTAAGTTTCTAGTGGGCTTTAAACCAAACTAAGGTTTTAGACCGAAGTTAATTTGAATGATCCAGTTTTAAACTGAACTTACCTAATGCATTTAGATAGACAGATCTGCTTAAACTCTGGTCTTTAACTTCAGTCTAAGAAAAAATTAACTTTACTTTTTGGATTTAGTCAAGCCATAACATTATAACGTTAACAAGCGAATGAGGCTAGAATGATGAATGCTGGAATTCCGAATATGTGTGCAATCTTTATTTAGTCATTTACAAATAAGCTAACGGACAAAAATTGCAAGTGTTGACTGCACATTCATTAATAGGTGACATTAATAGTCCGTCTGACATACAATATTTGGTTTACCATAAGACTTGGTTTAAAACTCGGTTTTAGACTAGGTTTAAAACGTAGTTTTAAAGTAGGTTTATAACCTACACTGTGTCTCAAAAAAAACTGCACCCCTAAGGCAGGTCGGTATAAATTCTGTTATTTTCCAAATACAAAAAAAATCCGAAATACACGTTTTGTAGGGAATTTCATTCTGAATAAAAGCTGTAAGTTTTATTATGATGACGTCTCACTATGACGTCATTTATAGTCAATAAATAAGGCGATGTCGCCGCCGAATGCATTCCGTAATGAACTGCATGTGGCTATTCGATGCCTGGTTGCCATGGAAACCTTGCAGCTGGTACTCGACCCGTACTAAACTTTTCAAGCTCAATCGATCCGCAACTGAATGGCGGTGCCTTATATAAAAAATCATTATGGGCGAACTTATTTTGATGAATTTATGCCGACCTACCTTAGGGGTGCAAGTTGTTTTGAGACACAGTGTAGTTTTAACTAGGTTATAAACCCAGTCTAAAACCAGATTTTGGGTTCCAGTTTTCACTTTTGTCTAAAAATAAGTTTAAAACTTAGTTTATGTGAAAAGATGAAAGTCACCCAATAAAGGAACTAATAGGATATCATATATGCCAGCAACATTGGACCTTGCTTTCTGATCCACCAATTGACTCCTAAGGGTGGGGAGACTGCCAGTTTGCAGCTTAGTTGACGTCTCCAAAATATTACCTCCTCTCGACCTTGATTGCCGATGTTCTTCGTCTCTGTATCCATGACTAACTCGATATCTAAGATCACTTGGATAATCTGGGTTACCACGCCAAGATGATCTGTCATATCCTTCATCTGCTGCATGATATCGTGACCTGTCAAAAGAGTCATCATGATATCTACGAGTTTGATGTGGATCATGACGTTTATCAATCATCTCTTGTTTTGAACCTGGTCTGTCATATGACTCTGGATTGCCATAGTGATTATCGCGATGAGTACCAGCAGGGTCTCTACTACGATGACCAGACCAGTCCTCATAATCCTGCCGTGATCTTGGCCTATGGTCATATTCTTGTCGTGACCTTGGTCTATCAACGGGTTCATGATAACTGTGTCTGGAACTTGGCCGATCACGCTGATCTTCATATGCTCGCCCATGCTGACGTCTATCTCCTGGATAATTATAATTCTGTCCAGCATGAGGCACATCACGCCGATCATCGTATCCTTGTCTTGACCCTGGGCGATAATAATGTGGATCGTCATACCCCTGCCTCGATCGAGGTCGACCATGTGAATCTTCATACACTGGCCTAGACCTTGGTTGCTCATAACCATAAGCATAATCGTATCCTGGTCTCGAATGAGGCCTCTCATAACCCCAATCATCATAGTCTTGTCTTGAACGAGGTCTATCATAAGGTCTGCCATCGTAGCCCTGTCTTGACCACGGTCTTCTACTTACTTGTTCCATGTCATCTTGTCTTGAACTTGGTCTATCATCCTCCACTCTGTATCTAGATGCATTATGTCTCACATCAGGTGCATCAGATACAGAATTTGGCACATGCCGCTGCTTTGATTTCACTGCATGCACTGTATTATCAAATTTTTCATGTGCTCCCTGTACGTTGTGTGACTTTTGTGACATGGACTTTACGTCTCCACTTCCCCTCTCTGGAACATCTTGATGGACAGTGTTATTTTTATTTTGCACTTCGTGAGCATTCTCTTGACTGTTTTTGGTATCGCAATGTTGACTGTGATCTGCAGGATGAATAGCAATCTGTTCTCCAGTATTTTGCATTTGACGGGTTTCCTTTACACGAGTTTGTTCAACTTCACTTCCAACAGATGGTCTCAAATGAGATGTCTCAGTATCCCGTATTACATCTTTATCTGCCACCATATTTCCAGCAAGTACAGTACTGACACCTTCATTTAGCAGTTTTCCAGATGTCTGCGGTACTGCAACATACAAGGGCTTCAGTGGCATATGACTATAATGACCTACAGATTCTGAATCAACAGGTTCATACTGTACAACATCAGAGGTGGCTAGATCAGTGGCTGGCTGAACAATGGGTTGCTCTGTGAATTCACATGCAGGCTGGGACGATGCAGAGTTGTCAATGGAACAAGCATGCAAATTCCGTAACAAAACAGAACTTGCAACTGGGGTTTGTGGAACCAGCTGATCTTCAGCAGAATACACTGACGAATGCACGTCTAAACTTGTTTCGTGACTTACGCCACTTGTGCCAGATTTACTTGGCCCAGCATCTGTGTTCTGTGGCAATTCATGTGTCGACAGCCTGTCAGTAGTGCTTCGACTATCTGCTGCTACAGCAGGTGCAGGCCAAAGTCGTACACCAGCTGGCTCTGGGTTTTCCCACAAAGTAGTCGCAGGTGACATGGTTGCATCACGGTGTGCTTTGACATGATGGTGAACATGGCTACGGATACCGCCATCGTGCACATTCTGCTTGTAAGTCCCACTTCCGACTCTAACATGTTCATCAACAGCTTCTGTATTACTGCCAGCTTCAAAATGATGCACAGCAACATCTGGTCGCCTACCACTGTCCACCACTGCATCCAGTTCGATCTCCTGCATATCTAATACACCAGTATCGGACCCAGCTGTTGGACAAACAGAACCTGTCTGCATATGTTGTATGGCAGAGCTGTGGATACTGGGAACGTGCTGGCCTGGAGAAATGGCAGAATCTGTTGTTAATGTATTTCCCACTGGTGTAAATGAACTACCTGGATGTGAACCTAACGGACCTGTGTACATATCTGCTGATTTCACTACCATCTCAAAGTCATCCACTGAATGTGAAGGCTGGTGGGAATCTTCAGAAATATCAGCCTCTGGACGAACAAGTTCAGTAAGAGTTGAGCATGACAACATATGGTTTGCATCAGCATCTGAAGATGGTGGTTCGGTGAAATCTGCTGCAACATGTGCATGTTCCAAAGGTATGCTATGACCAGCGACTTGCTTGCGAGGATGAGAACTAGCTGGTGTGCCAGCCATTGTGCCTTGAGGTGGCAGCGGTTGCACAGTAGAGTCACTGTTGACGGGAGTTGTCACTGCCAATGCATTTCCAACCGGAGTAAATGAGCTGTCTGGATGTAAGCCTAACGGACCTGCATACATAACAGAGTGATTTTCGCGGTCATCTGCTGCTTTCGATAACTTCTCAAAATCATCCGCTGACTGTAAAGACTGGTGAGAACTCCTCAAGTCTTCGGAAATGCCAGCTGCTGGAAATACGAGTTCAGTATTAGCTGAGCAAGGCATCATTTTTGTTGCATTGGTGTCTGAAGAGAGTCGATCAGCGAAAGTTGGTGCAATATGTGCATGTTCCAGAGGTATGCCAGATCCAGCTACTGGCTTGCGAGAATGACTACTGGCAGGGGTACCAGCCATCGTGCCTTGAGGTGGCAGTGAAGGCACAGGAGAGCCATCCACTCTACCAAACTGGTTCTTGTGAGATCCAGCATCGGTAAAATGTGGCTGTGTCACTCCGGCATGTTCTGTGACAAGAGTCCTGCTCTTTGTATCATCTCTGTCACCTTTATTATCGTGTTCTGCACCAAACGCTGCTTCCACTGCCAGTGCATGAGGACTGTCCGCTCTGCTCGGAGTTTCAGATACACTCGATGAACCACCAATCAAAAACTGAACACCACCTCCTGCAGAGCTCTGACGACTGTGTGATGGCGGAAAAATAGACTGCTCAAGCAAAGCAGTCCGAGGACACTTCAAGTTCATATCCGTCAGTTCATCAAATGGGGATGGCTGATAGTTAATATTGTTGAATGAACTTACAGTGGGTAATTTCCCACTAGCAAATTCTTCTACACCTTCTGTCGACACATTGTGTGGTGCAATTTGTGGTGATAATGTATTGAGACTGACTCCATCTCCCGGGTAAAAGAATGGAGACTTTTCATCACTTTCTTCAAATGTGTGTGATGCATATAGCTCCACAGCACCATGGCTAGCGTCAGCTGTGAAACTGTCTACTGTACTAGCAGCCAGATCATGATATCCACCTACCACTGCTGGACTATAGTCATATGCATTAGTGTCAGCATACTGCATGGCGTAAGGTTCATACGACTGGTTTGTTGACCAGTCTGGGTCGCATGCCAACTGACTGTGATAAGTGTCATCTCCTTCAGAAAAAGAGGCAACGGGCTCACTAGCATGTTGCTGCTGCTGATAATAATAATTACTACCATATCCAGCAGTACCATATTCTTGTGCATGCGGCCAAGCACCAAAGTTATTCCAGTTATTATGCAGTCCATGTTCATAAGGATAATTTGCAGTCACGTTCATCCCAGCTGCATGTCTTGCAGTGCTGAGTGCACCTGAAGATGCCATAGCACTACCAGTAGAAAGCTGCTGCTGAAACTGTGCAGGGTTATAAAAAGGCACCTGGCCACCAGCAACTGGCAGACCACTGGCCGACACATCCCATGGATTTGAGCGATTCATCTTCTTGCAAAAAGCAAAGAACACCAACAGTATTGCAGACTATTAGTTCTTAGCACGGTATGATGTAAGTCATTTGCTCCAAATACTCTGAATGATTTGACCAGCAGCTACTAATTCCCTGAAACAATCAGCCAGTACAGTCAATCAATAATAATAAGTTAATAACAAAATGACTACAGAATATAAGGTCTCACGTAGATTTTGTACTTTAACACACACTACAGAATAGATTTTGAATAGTACATGATAAATTTTAAATGACCAGACTGATTCAGCAATTTTATGTCACTTGGACTCGCCAACTCAGGGCTGCCAGTAAACTTGTCACATGGTCAACTCATCAAAGCCTATAATCGTGTGACGACTGACGAGTTGACCCACCTGTTAAGACAGTTGTGACTAGTTGACCATTTGAGTCATAATAATCTGCTTGTTCTTGCCTTTGTCATACAGTATGGATGAGATTTAACTTTTTAAAAATTTAATACAATGCAGTATCAAATGTGTATCGTTGTCAGCAACACATATCACTTATCCACGTACACTAATAAGATAAAAGACAAAAGACATTTTTCGGCAGCCTAGCTACACATGTCGCACAGAAACACGAGCGGCCACCACACAGCACAAGGACAATGCCACAACACAGTGATATGAGGCAGACATCATAGAAAGTCGCTGACTGCTGACGTGGCATTAGACATAAGAGTTAAATTTTGGAAATGTAACTCACTTGAAACAATTTCCAACTTACTTTCCAACTTAGTTAAAATTATTTTTTGTCAACTTGGTTAAAAGTTTTCTGACTTTTCGACTTCAACATTATAATTGTTGACATTTGTTTATTGTGTTATAATATCATATTATGATAACAAATAACACTACCAGAGATGCACGGATGCTGAAATTTTCGCTCTTTGGCAGTCCATGGAATCTGAGTTCTCCCCAAAAAATAGCAGAATTAAGTGAAAGAATTAAAAAGTCACAATTATGAAATAAGTTTATTTCTGAGTAGCACTAATGTGCCACCGTATTGTGACCGTAATGCTATCAAAAGTGAGAAAAAAAATCTCACTTAGAAAAATTTGGACACTTCACTTGTAAGCAGCAAATTTCACTTGTTTTAACTTTTTTTTGCGGCGGTGAGCGAGAATTTTGTTCCGACAGCGAGTCAACTAAAATGCAGCGACTCCCACATCTACATTGCATCAGTAGTAGATAATGGCACAGACTCAGTCTGGTGCTGCTGCTTGATGCCATTGATGCTGATGTCTCCAGACAGGCAGTGCTGAGTTAGTATGTCGAACTCTGGACTAGTGTTGATATGGTATCTGAACCAGAAACCGAAACCTAGGTCTTTTTCCAAGTCTGCAGAAGTTCAAAACTTAAAGATTTTTTTTGGCCGAAACTTATGCTTTTCTGGCAAACTGCATGCTGAACTTGTTCAGAATTAAGTTTGCATTTTATTCAAGTACATGTTTCTGTGGACGACAGAAGTTACGTCACATCCGGTTGCCATTACCAGCGCAGAGTTGCTAGTTCTGTAGTTTCGCACCCAGTTGGGCTATTTTAAGACCCTGTCAATTGGAAAATTAGTGTGCCGCTCGCAATGGGCATGGGGAAATTGGGCAGAAATTTCCATGCCCGCTTGGCCACAACAAACAACAGACAATCATGGCACCAATGGCAACAACATAAATATAAATAAAAAAAGTTTGTTTGGTAATGTTTGGACATGTTTTGAAAGGTTTCAGACACACAGTAAAACTATTAGGCTAACTATTTTGTAAATGCATAATAGCCAACATTCTTTAATTTGTTAATTCGTAGCATTGATTTTGTTTTGAACTAAAATGATCTACAGGACAGGCTTGCAGTTTACGTTTTGATCTTGGGATGAGCTGTTCGGTACAACCAAAACCGACTGTAAACAAAAATCTGGGAACTGTAACAACAATATTCTGGGAATTTGCTATAGAGATCTACTATATCAGTTACCGTTAGTAAAGTCATAGAGTTAGTGTTATGGTGAGGTTCTGCACTTAAAAAGTTCCTTTGGCACCAAAAGATGTGCATATGTCCCCAGTGCTGTATAGATGCAATAGCCAGAGATCCCAACCATCCACCAATTGGCCAATTCTAAAAGACAGTCCATAGTTCTGGTCTGACTATGTCTGTAACAATGTTTGCTAGTTCTAGTCAGTCAAGCAAGTGGCTTACTGCCTTTAAGAGGCCACAGACAAAAATTTGGATGTGCCAATGTTTGGATCCACCACAGGGTAAAATGCCTAAACATAATCCAGCTAGTATGTAGAATACTAACCGGTGGTTATAGTATGGTAGAGTTAGAACCGATTCTAGTTCTGACACTGATCGGGGGCCGGTCTGGCTGGATCTGGACTGAACCAGATCGGCGGGTGTAGACCGCCCCGGTCT
>Ga0209782_1001068_pt1 | contig 13671 bp, 15 predicted proteins | sample WorMetmaBAHAMAS1_FD_187390 | JGI IMG/M metagenome (GOLD analysis project Ga0209782, IMG submission 187390) | Marine gutless worms symbiont microbial communities from Max Planck institute for Marine Microbiology, Germany - Inanidrilus... | ecosystem: Host-associated > Annelida > Digestive system... | reverse complement strand
TTGGTTCCTTGATTGTCAGTCGTTGGCGATCAGCCGCAGATCGGTTTCGTCTTCGTCCTGCTGATCGGCGGCATCCGCTGTCTCGTTATTCTGGGCGGATCCCGTCTTGGTGACCCGCCTGGGATCGGTGTCGAGCACGATGCCAAGCGCGTCGAGCTTGGCGTTGGTGGCGGCGATCTCGGCCAGCACCGCGTCCGGATTACGGCCCTTGCGGGCAATCGCCTCGGCGAGCGTCTCGGTGCCGGAGCGAATGGCCAGAAGATCGGCCATAGCATCCTTCTGCGGATCGACCGCTTCGAACTTGGGCGGCGACCACTCGACACGGACGATGGGCTCCGGGATGTGCCCCGCCGCCCATGCCGCCTCGGTAAACCAGTTCCAGACCCGGTCGCAGAAAAGGGGCACGAACAGCTGCCACTGCACGGCATCGACCATGCGGCGGAACTCGACGAGCCCGGCCCGGATCGATGAATAGTTCACTTGGCTCAGATCCCCGGTGAGCAGCTCGTAGGGCACACGGAACCCCGCCGCGATGGTGTGCAGGCTGGCCCGCTTGTAGTCGGCATAACCACCGGTCGCCGCCGGCTGGTTGAAACGGATCTCCTTGCCGCCACGGGCATAGGCGATGAGCCCGGGCTCGAATTGCTCGACACGGTTGCCGTCCGCGTCCACCACCGTCGGCGCGATCCCCTGTTCCGCCTCATCGGCGCCGAACACGATCGCGGTGACGCAGGCCTCGGTCTTCTTGCGGACGATCTCGGCAATCTCGTAATCGTCGAGATCGCGCAAGGACCGGATCACCGGCGCCCCCCAGGGAACGCCCCGTGCCTGGGTCCGCTGTTTCTCGTAGACGTGAGCGATCTCGGTTGCTGGCACCGCGGTGCTCTTGAAGCCGCCCTGCAGCGCGCCGAAGGCATCGCCCGGGTGGCGGGCGTACAGCCAGTAGGCGCGCCGGCGGCCAATGGCGTCGAACTCCACGCCCTGAACCGCCTGTCCCGATCCGATCTCGCCGTTCTTCGTGGCGTCGAGAAAGTCGGCCTCCAGCACCTGCATTTGAACCGGAATGGTAAGACCATCCTCCGCGCGACGCGGCCGGCGACGGACCAGGACCTCACCGCCTTCGATCATCTCCCGGCACACGAGCGTCTGCAGGCCATAGAAGTCGAGCTGCCCATCGGCATCGCAACTGCGAGCCCAGGCTTCCCAGAGTTCGTTGACCGTCCGGTCGAGCCGGTCGTCGCCCGACGCCGCGCGCGGCATGATCCCGGCGCCGACGATGTTGTTGACCAGCACCGCCACCGCCTTAGCGGCATGCGGATTGTTGCGCACCAGATCGCGCATGCGATCTCGGAGCAGTGCTCCAGCCGTCGCAATTTCGGTATCGGCCGAGGTGCCGGGCGAGCGCCAGCCGTCCGTCCGTCGTCCGCGAGCCGCGCCCTCGTAACCACGCGCGAGTCCCTCGAAGGCCTGGCGCGCCAGAACGCGTCGTGTCGCTGTCCGAGGCGACACCATGGCAATGGCCCGGTCGAACCAGGTCGCATGCATCAACGGTCACTCCGATTGAAGCCGGCGTATCCAGCCATGGGCAACGGCTTGTCGACGCCCGTAATCGCGCGCTCGATGGTGCGGATCCGATCCAGCAGGTCTTCCGCCGAGCCGTATTCGACGGTCTTGCCGTCGTAGCTGACCCGCAGCGTGCCGCTTGCATAGGCGCGCTTCAGGGCCGCCAGCTCGTTCTCTGTCCAGTCACTCACTCTCTATTTCCCTGTCGTGCCTTAGACTCTCCGCTCCTCTTCTCAAAGCCATCCTTCCTTGCGGCCGAACCACTCAGATCGCCGCTTGCCCTTGGGCTCGGGCGACACCCGGTTCACAACGCCGGCCGTCGCCTCGTCCTCGGAAGGCACGCCCAGCTGTTCCTCCAGGTCCTGCCACTTGGCGTCCGACCAGCGGTCGGCGCCGGCGATCCAGGCGGCGGCGCGGGCATAGACCCGGCAATCGAGCGCCTCATTCCGTTCCCTGAGCTTTTGCCATTCCAGCCGCGCGAAGCCGCGCTTGGTCCGTACCGTGACCAACTGCTCGGCAACGAACTGCTTCACCCACTCGGTTTCGATCCAGTGCGGCAAATGCACGGTGCCCGCCGGGAACCGCGCCCCTTCGGCGTTCGACGGACTTACGCCGCGCCACTGGCGCGACGGTTCCGTCTCACCCTCGTCGGTCGGCCGGCCCAGCCTCAGAAACCGATAGGTCTCGGCCTTGAAGGTCGAGACGGCGACGGTCCAGAGCCGCGCGCCCCGGCGCAGCCGTTTGCCGCCGTCGGTCGCATCGACGAAGGTCGGGCCCGACACCGGGCTTGAGCGGTTGAATCCCTCGACGCCCTTGACTGGCGCCACCTGCGCCACACCGGCCCGCCGCGCCCAGGCGTAGACCGCCGGCGCGTCGAAGCCGCTATCGATAGCGAGCTTCGCCAACCTCAATGCCGCGCCGCCGGCATGGGGCCAGGTCCTGGTCAGCAGTCGGTCGATCGCGTCCCAGGTCTCGGCGTGCTCGGGACCGCCCTCGATGACCACGTGATCGACCAGCCAGCTCTCAAAGCCCCGGCCCCAGGCCCAGACGTCGATCTCGATCCGGTCCTTCTGCACATCGGCGCCGGCGGTCAGGAACAGCCCGCCCGGCGGCACGACACCGGGTTTCCAGAGCTCGCGGCGGTCATAGAGGCGTTGCCAATCCGGCGCCTCGCCGGTCTCGACCCAGGTCTCGCCGAGGACCGTGTTGCGGAAGGCCTTGATCGCCTCGTCCGAGCCCTGAGCGGCCTCCCAGGCCCGCGCGATGCGCTCCCAGGAGAGCCAGCCGACCGGCGAATAGAGCGCCGACAGATGAAACCCAATGGTCGCCGGCTCGTCGGCTTCCGCCGTCGGCCGCCACTCGCCGGCTTCGAGCATCGTCGTCTTGTGGTGTTCGGCGACCGGCTCCTCGCAGGCCGCGCAGTGATAGGCAGCCGTCTCCGGTCGGCCCTTCTCCCAGCGCAGACGCTCGAACTGGAGCCACTGCCTGTGCCCGCAATGGGGACAGGGCACGAAGTAGCGCCGCTGATCGCTCGCCTCGTACTCCCGCTCGATGCGGGAAAGTCCGCGGATCGTCGGCGTCGAAACCAAGAACACCTTGCGCCGATGGGCGAAAGTCAACGATCGGGCTTCCGCCAGGGTCACCGGATCGCCCTTGTCGTCGGCCGACGCCGGATAGGCGTCGACCTCGTCGAGGAAGATGTAGCGGGCCGGTGTCGAGCGCAGGCCCACGGCCGAGTTCGCGCCAGTCATGATCAGCAGGCCGCCGGCGAACTCCTTCGACAGCATGGTGTTGCCGGAGTCCCGCGAGCGGGCCGGTTTGACGCGCGCGCGAAGCACCGGGCTTTCCTCGATCAGAGGATCGATGCGCTGGCGCGAGTTGCGCTTGGCGAGTTCGACCGTCGGCTGGACCGCGAGCATCGGCCCCGGCGCCTGGTGAATGACGAACCCGATCCAGTTGTTTCCGGCTTCGGTGGCGCCGACCTGGGCCGCCTTCATGAACACCACCCGCCGGCAGGCATGCGCCGGCGACAGCGCATCCATGATGGCGCGCATGTAGGGCGTGCGCCCCGTGCGGTAGCGTCCCGGCTCGGCCGAGGCGCGCGCCGCCAGCATGCGGTGCCGGTCGGCCCATTCGGAAACGCTCAACAGCGGGTCTGGTTCGAGCCCGTCCCGCCAAGCGCCGATCAGATCGTCAACGCCCTCGAAGGCAAAGGGATCAGCGGAACTCGGGCCGGACGTCGGCGAGATCGGAGAGATGGGCTCGGACATGGGTCTCCAGAACTTTCTGCATGGCGTGCGCCTCGACACCCAGCTCGGAGGCCATCAGCGCCGCCACGCGGCTCGGCCAGTTGACCCAGGCGTCGCGCTCCTGCCGCGCCAGCCGGAACACCACCGCCGTCGCCCGCGCCTTGTCGACCACCTCCTCTTTCAGCCGCTGAACCTGAATGCGCGCCCGCTGCGCCTTGGCGATCTCGTGCGCGGTGCGCGCCTGGGTGAAGGTGGCGCCGCCTGTCTGAGCGACAGGTTCGGCTGTCACTGGGCCGCTCGCGGCGCCGGAATCCTCCGGAGGCGCTTTAGCAGTTGTTCGTTTCGGGGGCCGACGCTTCGCCGGATCGGTCCCGGCGTCCCACTGGGCGTCGGCCGTCTCGGGCTCAATGGTTCCGTCCGGTCCCCTGGAGATCCGTCCCGCCTTGATCGCCTTGAGCACGGCGACGTGGCTGACCCCGCGCCGGCGCGCGTATTCGCGAACGGATACGCCCATGATCGATATGCCTCGAAAAAAGCAATGAAATCATACGATTAATCAGTTGATCGGGACGCGGTTCAACACCTTCATGTGTCCACAAACCATGGAGAACGCGATACCCAAACCCCGCAATAACCGAAAGCCCCTGGACGAGTTCATCGCCCGCAAGGCCGAGATCGACACCATGCTCGATCGACTGAAAGCGCTCAGTGACGAGCACTTCAACTGGAGCCCCGACGAGATCAACTGGGGCCACGTCGGAACGCTGGCCCACTACGCCGAGCTCCTGAAACGCATCACCGACGCCGCCTTCCAGGAAGGCGAGTTCGCCGACTAGACGGCCTCCGGCCCTCTCCGGCCCCGACCGGGTTCCCGGCGGGGCTTAGGGTGGTGGAAGAGGCGCGATCGCCGTGCCTCGCTCACCGAGGAGGGTCCCATGACCAAACTCACCGATACCCAGCTCATCGTGCTTTCCGCCGCCGCGGCCCGCGACGACGGTTCCATCCATCCGCTGCCCGACAACCTCAAGGGCGGCGCCGTCACCAAGGTGATCCACGCGCTGCTCAAGGCGGGCCTGATCGCCGAGGCGGCGCCGAAGGAAGGCGACCCCATCGGACAAACGCCCCTCGCCATCACCCGCCAGGGCTTTGAGGCAATCAACGCCGATCCCGACGAAGGCGCGCCAACCCTGCCCGACGCGCTCGGAAAGCTCACCGTCGCCCAGATCGCCACCGCCATCGGCGCAATCACGGGCGAAGCGGTCAGCGCCAAATCCTTCAACTACAAGACCAAGGCGCTCGATCGGCTGGCCGCGCTGATGAAAGAACGCGATCTCGGCATTCGCGACGTGCTTCGGGCGGCCGGTATCGAGGCGCTGACACCTGATGGCGGGACGGTTTCCGGTCTCGGCATCGCCGAGCCCTCACCGCCGCCAAAACCGGACCGCGAACCCCGTCACACCAAGCAACAGGTCCTGATCGACATGCTCAAGCGGGACGGCGGCGCGACCATGGAGCAGATGGTCGAGGCCACCGGCTGGCTGGCGCATACCGTGCGGGGCGCCATCAGCGGCGCGCTCCGCAAGAAACTCGGGCTCACCGTCGTCTCCGAGAAAGTCGACGGCCGGGGCCGGGTCTACCGGATTGAGCAATGACGGAGGCGACCATGCCGACCTACGCTGTGATCTTCACCCGCGACGTCACCGAGAGCACGATCATCAAGGTCGAAGCCGGCACCCCGGAAGAGGCCGAGGATCTGGCCTTCGAAAAGCTCTCGAACAGCACCGATGCCGAATGGCGGATCGACGACGGCTCCTGGAACCAGGGCGACGCCTACGTCACCGCCGTCGACCGCGTCGACGAGCGGCGAGGGTAAGCCGATGAAAACCATCAAAATCAGCGACGCGACCTATCGCGCCATCGCCGACGCCGCCATCCTGCCGTTCCACTCGACGGGCGACCGTCTGCCGGACAGCGACTGGCTCGTTCCGGTCGAGGACGACACCTACGAGCGGATTCAGGACGCGCGTCTGCCGGGCGAAACCGACGATGACACCGTCCAGCGGATGATCCACGTCTATTTCGGCCGGTCTAACAATTGAAACCTGCCAAAGACCGATGCCGCCGCCCTTCCGAGGGCGGCGGTGTCACGTTCGGATGCCTCGCACCCGGATCGCCTCGAACAGGCGTCGCAGCAAGTAGCTCCTTCCGATCGAGACGACGGTGAAGACGGCCCCGATCAGCAGGTTGTCGGCGAGGCTCGCTTTTAGCCCGAACAGCGGGAATACCAGCACCTGCGTCGTCACTGCGACTCCATAGCCGACGGCGACATTGGCGATCGCCTCGACGAACGACATGCGGCGGGACTGCCTCACGCCTCACCCTCTTTGGCGATCTCGTCGAACGCGCGCCCGTCGCCATCGAGGGTCGCGGTCCGTCCCGTCGCCTCCTGCCAGCGCCGTAGCGCGACGTCGACGAAGGCCGGCTGTAGCTCCATGGCATGGACGCGGCGCCCGAGGCGCTCGCCGGCGATGATCTGCGAGCCCGAACCGCTGAACGGTTCGTAGCAGACCTCACCCGGCCGGGTGTGCCGGCGCATCGGGATGGCGAAGATCTCGATCGGTTTCTGGGTCGGGTGCTCGGCGCCCGCCGGGCGGGCATTGCCTTCCCAATCCAGTTCCCAGACGCTGGTGACCACATGGCTGTTGTCGCCGCTGTGCGGTGGCTTGTGCCCCTGTTTCCAACCCATCAGGCACGGCTCGTGCCGCCAGGGGTAGTAGCTGTGCGTCGGAATGGCCGCCGGTTTCACCCAGACGATCTGCTGGTGGTTTAGCACCCCCAATTCCGACCAGATTTGTTCGATCAACGCGGCGCGCTTGTGGGCGTGCCAGCAGTACCAAGCCGCGTCATCCCGGCACACCGCGAGCGCCTGGGAGAAAACGGCCCGCAGGAATCCCTCGGCGTCCTTGATGTCGACCTCGCGATAGAGGTCGCTCCAGTCGTGCCCGCCGTTGGGGCGGTCGGCACCGGTGTAGTCGACCAGGTAGGGCGGATCGGTCGCGAACAGCGCCGCCGTCTCTCCGCCCATCAGCCGGCCGACGTCATCCGCCTTGGTACTGTCGCCGCAGAGAAGGCGATGCTCGCCGAGAAGCCACAGATCGCCCATCCGGGAAACGGGCTTCTCCGGCGGCTCGGGCACCGGGTCGTTCCCGACGTCGCTTTCCGCTCCACCGGCCCCGGCGCCAAGACTGCCGAGAAGTTCCGCAAGTTCGCGTTCGGCGAAGCCGAGAAGCTCCAGATCGACGCCGTCCTCGTTCAGTTCCTGCAGTTCCGTTCGCAGCAGATCCTCGTCCCAGCCGGCGTTGAGCGCCAGCTGGTTGTCAGCGATACGGAACGCCCGCGCCTGTGCCGCGCTCAGATGTTCGAGCCGGATCACCGGCACGGTGTCGAGGCCCAGGTTCCTGGCTGCCAGCAACCGCCCATGGCCGGCGATCAGCACGCCCTTCTCGTCGACGAGGCAAGGCACGTTGAAGCCGAACTCGGCAATGGAGCCGGCGATTTGAGCAACCTGATCATCCGAATGGGTCCGGGCGTTGGCTGCGTAGGGCAACAAACGATCAGCCGGCCATTGTTCCACCTGAAGCGGATCATGCGGCATCGGAAATCTCCTTGCCGCGTTCGTCCGCGACGTCATCGAAGGGCCGGCCGTCTTCCAACGTCACCGGTTGATCCGAAAAAAGCTGCCGCCATCGCAGAACGGTGACATCCACATACTCGGGCGCGAGCTCGATGGCGCGTACCTGGCGGGCCGTCTTCTGGCCCGCGACGATGGTGGTGCCGGAACCGCAAAAGGGCTCGTAAACCACAGCACCCTCGCCGCTGTAGGTTTCCATGACGAAGGCCGGGAGCTTGACCGGAAACACCGCCGGGTGCTCGGTCTCCAGGCCGCGTGCCTTGTGCCGGGTGATGCGGATCACGCTGTCGGGAATCCGCATCTCCTGCACCGGCTGTTCCGCATGGGTCCACTTGCCGACCGTTTGGCGCGCGGGCCTCGCGGTTGAAGTGGAAGACAAATTCGAAGGCCGGCGCCAACCGTCCATTCCAGTCGCCGGGCAAACCGGGACCCTGGTCCCAGACGTACAAGCCGAACCGCCTCCACCCCCGCTCGCGCATCCACTCGAGCCAGCCCTCCCAATAGGGCTGCCACTCGTTCGCGCGATGGATCAGGCCCAGATTGACCAGGACCTGGCCGTCGTCGGTCATCGGCGGATCGGCGAACACCCCGCGCATGAGCACGTCCCAGTCGCCGACGCCTCCGGTCGTGTAGTCGCGCTGATTACCATAGGGCGGCGACGTGAACAGCAAATCAGCCCGCTCGCCGGCCATCACCCGGGCGACGGCCTCGGCGTCCGTGCTGTCACCGCAAAGCAGGCGATGATCGCCCAACAGCCAGAGGTCGCCCGGGTGCGTCACGGGATTCCGTGGCGGCTCGGGTGTTTCGTTTTCGGCGTCGTCGTCTTCGCTCGTCTCGTCCGGCTCGGCGTCGTCCAGCGGCGCCATCAAGCGGTCGAGATCGGTGTCGTCGAACCCGGTCAGCGCGAGATCGAAACCCTCGCCGTTGAGGGCATGGAGTTCGCTTGCCAGAAGGTCGTCGTCCCAGGCGCCGAGGTCCGTCAGCCGGTTGTCGGCGATGCGGTAGGCGCGGACCTGCGCCGGGGTCAAATGTTCCAGGCGGATCACCGGCACGCTATCGAGGCCGAGCCTGTGGGCCGCCAACAACCGACCGTGCCCGGCAATGACACCGCCGTCGCCGTCGACCAGCACCGGCACGGTCCAGCCGAACTCGACCATGCTGGCGGCGATCCGCGCCACCTGGTCGTCCCCATGCGTCCTTGCGTTGCGCGCATAGGGCTCCAGGCGGTCGATCGGCCAGCGTTCGACCGCGTCGGGCAGGTTCATGGTCATCGATGGTGGTAACCTTGATCGGGTGGTAACCGGGTTGGCGGGTTACCGGGTGGCGGTTACCACCCTTTGAAACGCGAAAGGCGCGGAAGCCTTGGCTTCACGCGCCTGTTGGGGCCGGTAACCGGCCATGGGTGGTAACTCAGATTTTCGGGCTGTCGCTAGCGAACTTCCGCGCCACGCCCGCCCGCATACGGTTCGCGCCGGGAAGGACCCAATGTTGGTTTGAGCGGGTGGCTCGTCTCGCGGTGTGTCTTGCGAGGATTACACCGGATGGGCCGGTGCCGAGCCTCAACCACAGGAGACGAGCCGTGAATCAGAATATGCTTTTTGTTGGTCTCGACGTACACAAAGAGAAGATCGCCGTAGCGACCGCTGAGGGCCGCCGGAGTGGCGAAGTCCGTTTCGAGGGCACGATCGTCAACAAGCTCGACGCCGTGCGCCGCCTGGTCGAGAAGTATGCCAGGCGGCACGGGCAGCTGCAGTTCTGCTACGAGGCCGGCCCTTGCGGCTATGCCATCTATCGGCAGATCACCAAGCTCGGTCACGACTGCACGGTGGTGGCGCCGTCGCTCACCCCGACGCGACCTGGCGATCGGGTGAAGACCGACCGGCGCGACGCGGTGACGCTGGCCCGGCTCCATCGCGCCGGTGAACTCGCCGCGGTCTGGGTGCCCGACGAGGCGCACGAGGCGATGCGTGACCTGGTGCGCGCCCGCACCGCGGCGATGGAGAACCAACGCCGGGCGCGTCAGCAACTGCAGGGCTTTCTCCTGCGCCACAGCCGGATCTTCACCGCTGGTTGCAACTGGATCAAGAGGCACCGCCGATGGCTCGCCACGGTCCGGTTCGATCACCCGGCGCACCAGATCGTCCTGCAGGACGACATCGACGCCGTCGACGACGCCGGCGCGCGACTGGCTCGGCTGGAGGCCCAGGTCGCCGAGCTGATGCCCCAATGGTCGATGGCGCCCGTGGTCGAGGCGATCCAGGCCATGCGCGGCGTCGGCTTCATCGCCGCCGTCACCGTTGCCGCCGAAACCGGCGACCTGCGACGCTTCGAGAGCCCGCGGCAACTCATGAGCTACCTCGGCCTCGTTCCCTCGGAGCACTCCTCGGGCAGCCGGACGCGGCGCGGCGGCATCACCAAGGCCGGCAGCAAGGACGCGCGGCGCGTGCTGATCGAAGGTGCCTGGACCTATCGATCCAACGCGCGCATCGGGCCGGTCCACCAGTCCCGTCTCGGCGGCCTGCCGAAACCGGTCCGCGAGATCGTCTGGAACGCCCAGGTCCGCCTCTGCAGCCGTTACCGTCGTCTCGCCGCACGCGGCAAACCACAGACCGTCGTGACCACCGCAATCGCGCGCGAAATGGCGGCCTTCATCTGGGCCATCGCCCGGCACGTGCAACCCGCCGAAACCGTCTGATCCGGCGCCAAACCACCCCGCGGAGAACACCGAAGGAGATCGACTGACCCGATCCGACAGTCACCGAGGCGCATCGCCGGGGGCAGAGCTCCAAGGGAACCCTCGAGGGTCCTTAGTGGCCGACCATGCCGACGCCCGACGGAAGACAGGAGGCAGCCCGAGACGGATTAACGGTCCTGCGGTCGCCAACCCGCGCATCAGAGTGTGATCCACCGTCGTCTTGTGCTCTGCCTCCAGCCATGCACCGCGTCCCGCCAAACGCTTTCGCCGGCCCTCGGGCCCGGCACCCGCAATCGTGCAACAAACTTGACAAACCAACATAAGAGGTCCCGTGATTTTTCGGTGGCGTGGGATAAGAACCGCGACACGCGCGCCTCTCCCGAGGGTGGTTCAAAACTAGACGGTTTTAGGGACTTTCGTCTCGGAGACAAAGTGTCTGCAAGACACCTTTCTCTATGGTGCGCGTTTCTTCAGGCCGCCCAGAATGATGATCGGCATGACTATGATCATGGTACGGCGGTCATCACCCTGGTGATCATGGTGGTGACAATCGTGATGCTGCTGATGATGATCATCATCCGTTTAGTGCCCCACCATCAAATGACGTCGAACGCATACATTTAGGGGTGTCGCCGATCGAGGACGTTTTGTGCTTGTCGCCGTTCGGCGACATATGTATATTGTCGTCGTTCGACGACATATGGGCAAGGCCATGCAGATCCAAACTCCAGTAGACCTCGGCTTGGTCATTCGCGACAGACGCCGCAAGCTCCAGCTGAACCAAACCAACCTCGCTCGCAAAGTGGGCGTCGGACGGCAATGGATCGTGGGCATCGAGCACGGCAAACCCCGTGCCGAGCTCGGATTGGTGCTGCGCACCCTCTCGGCTCTCGGCCTGTCCTTCACGATCGATGCCGGTTATCACCTTCCTCGTTCGAATGACGACATCACCCCCGTCGACATCGACGCCGTCGTGAGCGCCGCCAAGGGAGGCCGGAAATGACCGAGGTTCTCGTCGTCGTCGCCGATCGCCGGATCATGGGCGAGATCCATCGCGATCGGCGCGGCCGGCTTACGTTCGTATACGACGATTACTGGCGCTCCATGGATGCGGCCTATCCGCTGTCTCTCTCGATGCCGCTCGTGGTCGCGGAGCATGAACACGTCAAAATCAAGCCTTGGCTGTGGGGATTGCTCCCCGACAACGAAGCCATCTTGGCCCGATGGGGACAACGCTTCCACGTATCGCCTCGCAACGCATTCGCTCTGCTCGGTGCTGTCGGCGAGGACTGCGCTGGCGCCGTTCAACTCGTACGCCCAGACCGGGCAGACGAGATCCTCCGGGACAACAGCCAGCATGTTGACTGGCTGACCGAAGCCGATATCGCCGAACGCCTGCGCACCCTCAGGAAAGACCAGGCAGCGTGGCGGGTTGCGCGCGACACGGGACAATTCAGCCTCGCCGGCGCGCAACCGAAGACGGCACTCCTCTTCGACGGCCAGCGTTGGGGAGTGCCTTACGGTCTGACCCCGACCACTCATATCCTCAAGCCGCCCATCGATGCATTCGACGGCCACGCCGAAAACGAACACCTGTGCCTCGCGCTGGCACGCGCACTCGAATTGCCCGCGGCCGCATCCGAAGTCCTCAAATTCGAGGATCAGGTCGCGATCGTCGTCGAGCGATACGACCGTGCCCGCGGCGTCGATACGATTCGGCGCCTCCACCAAGAGGATCTATGTCAGGTTCTGGGGCTCCCCCCGACGAAAAAATACCAAAACGAGGGTGGCCCTGGATGCGCGGAAATCTCCGAGGCGGTCCGCACACATTCGGGCGAACCGGAAGAAGATGCCTGGACCTTCGCGCGCGCGATCATGTTGAACTGGATCATCGGCGGAACCGATGCACACGCGAAGAACTTCTCAATGCTGGTCGGCGCCGGAGGACGGGCCCGCCTGGCGCCGCTCTACGACGTGGCCAGCACGCTGCCCTACGATTTCGACCCGAGAAAGCTGAAGATGGCGACCAAGATCGGCGGCAAGTACCTGCTCGAGGACGTTTACGCGCGCCACTGGGCCAAATTCGCGTCAGAAGTGCGCCTCCCGTCGGCCGAGGTCTTGGACATGGGAATATCCATGGCCGATACGATACCGACCGCCTTTGCCCAAACCGTCGACAAAGCCCAGACCAATGGACTCGATCACACGATCATCGCTCGGATGACAGATGCGCTGAACGCCCGCTCAGAGCAGTGCGCCCGCGTCCTCAGCGCTGCACCGAACTGACCAACGACTAGAGCGCGATTGCTTCATATTGAAGCGTAGCCTGCGTTTCTGAAGTAGGCGGTGCACTCCTGTGCGGTGAAGCAGTCGAGCAGCTCGCCGATGCGTTGCCATGCCGCCTCGATGCTGCGTTCCTCGGCCTTGCGCAGCAGCGCCTTGAGCTTGGCGAAGAGCTGTTCGATGGGGTTGAGGTCGGGAGAGTAGGGCGGCAGGAAGCACAGCCTGGCGCCGGCCCGGGTGATGGCCTGGCGCACGGCGATGCCCTTGTGGCTGCCGAGGATGTCCATGATCACGATGTCGCCCCGGTTCAGCGTCGGCACCAGCAGCTGCTCGGTGTAGGCCAGGAAGCTGCGGCCATTGATCGGCCCGTCGAACACGCACGGCGCGGTGATGCGGTCGTGGCGCAGGGCCGCCAGGAAGGTCATGGTGCGCCAGTGGCCGTGCGGCACCTTGGCGATCAGCCGCTGACCCCTGGCACAGCGGCCATGGCTGCGCGTCATGTTGGTCTTGACCCAGGTCTCGTCGAGGAAGACCAGGCGCTCTGGGTTGAAGCGGTATTGAAAGCGTCGCCAGCGCCGTCGCCGGCGGGCTACGTCAGGGCGATCCTGCTCGCTGGCGTGCAGGCTTTTTTTGAAGCTGATGCCTTCGCGCCGGAAGAACTGCCAGACCGCGTAATAGCTCACCGAGGTCCCGCGTGCCGCCAGCTCCGCCTGCAGCCCCCGCAACGTCAGATCCGGCTGCTCGGCAATCCGCGACAACAACCACTCACGCTCGCCGACCAAGGCATAGGGCTTCTTGCCGCCCCGCGGCAGCGCCGCAGCACTGCCCGTCGCCCGATAACGCTGCGACCACTTCACCACGCTCGACACACTGACGGCAAAGCGCGCCGCCACCGCCCGGCAGGTCTCGCCAGCCTCTACCGCCGCAACAACACGCTCGCGCAGATCAAGGGAATACGATCGTGCCATCCATGCTGGCCTCCTCCTCCAGCCAGCATCATGAATCACATCCCGGAGCTCTTGTGAATCCCCTAAAGATTCAGATCGGAAAAATCATGCTCTAGCAGGGTGTTGAGAAATCCGATGGCGTTGTCGGCTGCGGGGTGATTCACTTTCGGCCAAAGGTATTGGCCGAGAGGGGAGCATGCGGGGGACGGACGAGCGGTCGGGAGAGTTGTTCTCTTACGTTGA
>Ga0209782_1001067_pt1 | contig 13679 bp, 4 predicted proteins | sample WorMetmaBAHAMAS1_FD_187390 | JGI IMG/M metagenome (GOLD analysis project Ga0209782, IMG submission 187390) | Marine gutless worms symbiont microbial communities from Max Planck institute for Marine Microbiology, Germany - Inanidrilus... | ecosystem: Host-associated > Annelida > Digestive system >... | reverse complement strand
CAGATCTCCATGGCATCAGGAACCGCACTATTGTAATGTAGTTACAGTATTGTTATGCATTATATACTAGTAGTTTCAAGTCTATTTCTCAGAAACAGAGGCCTTTGGAGGCCTGCTTCTGTATTCTTCATGTGATGTGCTGATGATGTGATGTGATGTGTGGGCTAAAACCGGAGTTTTTTAGTCGCACGCTGCGAGGCGTGACTAAGTAGTCACGTTTCTGTCCGTTACAAAAAATTGACCCCCCCCCGCAATTCATCCATAGAATGAAAGTTCAGACCAAGACGGACCAAAAAGTCCAATGTATAGGGGTCTAAAATTGATATTTGTTGACGAAATATGGGTGCAAAGTTTCAAATTACATAGGCTCATATAAGGATTCAGGGTCAAACTTTTGACCAAGTGCTGCCAATACGCGTAACGCATATCCATATAGGCCTAGTACCCGGGAGTTAGGGTCGACTTGGGCACTTCAGGTCAACTGTGGTGACCTGAAGTGACCTCAAGTTGAATTTAGATTTTGACTTTATTTGAACAAGTCGACTTTAACTAAATTTATTCTCAATCATGTCAAGTTTAACAGATTTAGCAAATCACATGAATCAAAATCGTAACTATTCAGAAAGCGGTATAAATATCTGGATATTTTAAGTTTTAGAAATATTTTCAATCAGTGGGTCCAGTTGTTGAAATAAACCTACCACATGGGCCATGCAGCTATAAGGACTAGACCGGAGGCTACATGTCAGGTCGCACTTCCATTCAACATACTTCGTGCACATCTACGAGTCAACCCCTCATAATCAATGCTATCCTTACTGGTATGCAACAGTACGAACTGCCTTAATTATTACAATCAACCCCTGGCCTTAACAGCAAGATAGCGTCTTCATACACAGATCAGCACATCACCCAAATAGCACATTATCCACTGAACTCCAGATTTGCACTTGCACCAGTCACTATATAGGCCCCATACCCGTGAAACTTGAGCTAGTAACTGGATTTAATCACCAAACCCTTATTTTGCAATTTGGGGAGGGGGTAATTTACCCCAGACGTATTTCTACTCTGTTACTCTGAGAAATCATTTAGAATTTTAACTTTTCCTGAATATGAGTGGGTTAAGAAATGCTGAAAAAAATTAATGATATTTCCACTAGTGTTTCTAAAATGGCGCAGCTGGAAAATGGACACACAACTGGAAAAGGCTAAAAATCCTATGTTATGGAGTTATTTAGTTTCTAATACACATTAAACAAAATTCCAACTCTATACCTATGTTGTTATGGTTTAACTTTTCAATGATGCCAGACAGTGTACAATCAAAATCAATATTCATATCACAGCAACAAAATAGTGAATATGAAACATCTCAAATTATTTAAAGTCTTAAAAACCATACATGATCAACAAGCATGACGTGTGTACAGAGATAGTTAACACAAAATAAGATGAACATGTAACAGATGGAGATGCAGTTGAAGCATACAAATATAATATCTGGCAAACTGTTTGGTAAGGGGTGTCCCCTCCCAACCATAATGGAGTCTGGAGAGGGGGCATTACGTTTCACAAAAATTTAATATTCTATACCTTGAAATGGAGTAACTATGTGAGGATTTAGGCATACAAATAGCACAGAAACTATCTCCGAGGTTGCTAAAAATGTGAAGTTTGGTGCTTTAAGGAGGATGCTCTCCCTGTGCCTCCATATAGCCACTGCTCTACTGCACAGTTTCAATCCACCATATCTATGTATCTTGAACAGTTGCAAAAACATGTCGACTGAAGAGATGCAGCTAAGGGATACAGTTTTGGCACACCAATTACTGAACACAACAGAAAAACAATAGGTAAACAATGAGTATCTGAGCTACTCATCAATAACAAAAAGAAAAATATATAGCCTTTCCGGCAAGTTTGCTGAGCGGGCTAAATAACTACACATTTGCCAAATCCAAAGTTATAAGATGACCATTTCTAAAATATGACAAAATTTATCCGTTCTATTTTAAATACTTCATAAACCACAAAATGCTTGAAGACTGTGTATATCAACTGACTAAACCTGAATTAATTCGCTGCAAAACTTTAGCTTTTGCTATCACCATACAGCTTCACAGCTTTGTGTCAAAGTTAAAAATGCTGTAATTAGCACTGCAGCAGAATTTCTTCAGATAGGCCCTATGTCATTATGATCCAATACCTTCATTGTTACTACAGGTTACTGCAGAAATATTATTCTGTCCATCATGGTCATGTACATTAAGTATGTCTTGTATTAGACGCAGTTTCTAGTTCTCCCGTTGGCGGCCAAATGAAAGGCAGTGGTCAGCGATTCGGGGTGGTCACCAAAAAATTCTGTCAACATCTGTTCAAGTATGCAGCTTTTGATTTAAGACCAAAGTAAAATCACTATTTTTACATCCCAGATGCCTAATGACACTCAACGAAATTTAGTTTGGAGGACTGGACCCCCGACTAGGGGGTGGGCATGGCACCATTGTTGTCTTGCCTTTAACCAATAAACAAAAACATATTCTATATAATAATACCATAGTACGGGCAGTGACATGCATGTACAGAATGCAAATGCATCTGAATAATGCTATAATCAATGATAATCTTTGTTATGTCACTTAACTGTGAATTCCTCTTTGCTCAGATGATATAAATTACTTGCCACAAAACTGTACATTTAGGTCCGGTTTTTCCACAGCAAATTAATCTCCCATTAATTTAATCCGGCAGATAATGATCAATTTACTCAGATGTCGTTTTTCCACCGGCAGTTCGTCAATTAAATCGTCCTAAACGGATGATTTAATTGACGAACTTCCAGTGGAAGAACGAAATCTGAGCAAATTGATCATTATCTGCAGGATTTAATGCCGGATTAAATTAACGGGAGATTAATTTGCTGTGGAAAAACCGGACCTTAAACATTCTCACCATGCTTCACTTCATCAGTTGTGCTGCTGTGCATACAACGTCTATGATTCAACAAGTGGTCAGATGTGGTGAAGCATTTGTTACACACTGAGCATTCATATGGCTTCTCTCCTGTGTGGATTCGCATGTGAATCTTCAGATGATGAGACCGACCAAATGCCTTGTCACACATGTGACATTTGTACGGCTTGTCTCCCATGTGGACTCTCATGTGATCTTTTAGATGATGAGACTGAGTAAAGGCCTTGTCACACACTTGACAACTGTAATGACGAGGATGTGGTTCAGTTCTGTGTACAAGACGTTTATGTCTCTGCAAGTGGCTGGAGTCGCTGAAACTTTTGTCACACACTGAACATTTATACGGCTTCTCTCCTGTGTGCACTCTCATGTGAAGCTTGAGAGCTGAAGCCACAGAGAATGTCTTGTGACACATGTGGCACAGGTACGGTTTTTGCTTCTTCTCTCCCATGTGGACGCTCATGTGACATTTAAGATTATCAGACTTATTAAATTCCTTGTCACACACTTGACACCTGTATGAACGATGGTAATGTCCAGTGTTGTGCACATTGCGTTTATGTTTCTGCAAGTCGCGGGACAGCCAGAAACTTAGGTTACACAGTGAACAGATATACGACTTCTCTCCTGGGTGGAATCTCATTATGTGAAGTTTTAGACCTCCAGAAAGGCTAAAGGCCTTTTCACATACATGACAAATGAATGGCTTCTCCCCCGTGTGGGTTCTCAAATGACCAGTTAGAGTTCCAGACGAACTAAAGGCCTTGTCACACATGTGACATTTGTAAGGTTTCTCTCCACTATAAACTCTGCTGTGATTAACAAGCTCATATGATTGTCTGAATTGCTTGCTACAAACAGCATATTCAAACTTAAAATTCTCATCCAACTTCAACTTAACAGTTTTGTTGCTGTTGTTGCTGTGAACAAAACGTTCGTGTTTTTGCAAGTCACCGGACTGGCGGAAACTTTTGTCACACTGCGAACAGTTGAAAGGCTTCTCTCCAGTGTGTATCCGTATGTGACCACTCAGACTTCCACACTGACTAAATGCCTTGTCACACATGGGACATTTGTAAGGTTTCTCACCACTATGAACTCTTCTGTGCTTTATCAGATTACTTGATGATGTGAACACTTTGCTACAAACAGCACATTTATACTTATCATTCAGTTCATTGTTTGCACTGCCATAAACAGAACGTTTATGTTTCCGAGTAGTGCTCGAATGATATGATACAGTGCTGTGCAAAGAGCATTCATGCTGCTGCAAGTCAGTGCACTGCCTGAAACTTTTATTGCACAACGAACACTTGTATGGCTTCTCTTCTGTGTTTACTAGCAAGTGAACTGTTAGTTGCTCGGACCGACTAAATGCCTTGTCACACTCGCTATATTTGTATGGTGTCTCTTCGCTATGAATTGTCCTGTGCATTAGCAGCAGGGATGATGTTGTGAATTGTTCGTGACAAACAGTACATTCAAATGATTTCTCTTCTGGATGACTCTGCCGGTGTTTGGTCAGCTCGCAGGTACTTCCAAAGCATTTTTCACACTCTGTACACTTGTATTTATCTGTGTGAATAGCCATATGATTACGAAGGGCACTCTGAGATGAAAAACATTTCTCACACTTATCGCATGAATGCCGGTTTTCGTCAGTGGCATCACATGCCGTGTGGATTCTCATGTGAGCCTTCACACGTCTCAACTCAGTAAATACCTTGTCACACACGGTGCATTTGTACAGTTTGATTCTGGTGTGCCTACTCAGGTGCAACTTTAGAATTCCACTCTCACGAAATGCCTTGTGACAAATATAACAAATGTACAGCTTCTCTCGACCATGAATTCTGTTGAGCCTATCAACATCATCTAATGTTGTCAATCTCTTGCTATACAAATCAAGCTCAAACTCAGTATTCTCATTCTTCTTCAGAATATCCACTCTGCTGTTGAGCGCATGCTGTTTGTGTGTCTGCAAGTGGCTGGAGTCGGTGAAACTATTGTCACATGCTGAACAGTTGTATGGCTTCTCTCCTGTGTGGACCCTCATGTGAACTTTTACATGTCTAGATTCAGTAAATGCCTCTTCACACACATGGCATTTGTACAGTATATTTTTCATGTGCCTCTCCAGGTGCAGCATTAGAGTACCGCTCTGACGAAATGCAGCGTTACATACATAACAAATGTACAGTTTCTGTAATTTGTGCATTCTAGCAAGGTCATCTGATGTTGTTAATCTTTTGCTAGAAACAGCATATTCAAACTTATCATTTTCACTCTGCTTCAATTCATCAGTTTTGTTACATTTGTTGACGTGTACTTGCCGTTTATGTTTCTGCAATGTGCTGGACTGACGAAAACTTTTGTCACACAGTGAACAGCTGTATGGCTTCTCTCCCGTGTGAGTTCGCATGTGACCCTTACGACTGCCACATTGACTAAATGACTTGTCACACATAGGACATTTGTATGGTTTCTCTCCACTGTGAACTCTGAGGTGCTTAGCAAGATCAGTTGATATTGCAAATCGTTTGCTACAAACAGGACATTTAAACCTAAGATTTTCATCTTGCTTCAATTCGTTAGCTTTGTTGCTTTTGTTGCTGTGTACATAATGTTCATGCATCAGCAAGTTGCCTGATGTGGTAAAACTTCTGTTACACTGTGAACACTTGTATGGCTGAGCTCCGGTATGGATTCGCATATGATATGTTAAACTTGCACTGTACCTGAAAGCCTTGTCACAAAAGTTGCATTTGTATGGTTTCTCTACCGTATGGACTCTCATATGACGTCTGAGATGTGAACTACAACTAAACGCCAGGTCACACATGTGACATTTGTATGGCTTCTCTCCTGTGTGGATTCGCATGTGTATTTTTAGATATCCAGAATGTACAAATGCCTTGTCACACACGTAGCATGTATATGGTTTCTCTCCAGTATGAACTCTGTTATGCCTAACAAGATCATTTGACGATGTGAATCCTTTGGTACAAACAGTACATCTAAACTTAATATTCTCATTCTTCTTCAATTCATCAGTTATATTGTTGTGCTCACGACGTCTATGTCTCTGCAAGTGCCCAGAGTCAATGAAACTCTTGTTACACACAGAACACTTGAATGGTCTCTCTCCCGTGTGTACTCTCATGTGACTGTTTAGACCGGCGAGAAACCTAAACGTCTTGTGACACATGTGGCACAGATACGGCTTCTCTCCCGTGTGGACTCTCATGTGAACTTTTAGACTATTCAACTGGCTAAATACCTTGTTACATACTTGACACCTGCGTGGATGCTGGTACAGTCCAGCATTGTGCACCGAGCGTTTATGTTGCCGCACGGTACTGGACCGCCTAAAACTTTTGTTACACAGTGTACACTTGTATGGCTTCTCTCCCGTGTGGACTCTCATATGTTCTTTTAGATGTACAGACATACTATACACCTTCTCACACACATGACATTTGTAGGGTTTTTCTCCACTGTGAATTCTGCGGTGCAGAACTAGGTTTCCGGATGTCGTGCATCGTTTGCCACACACAGTACATTCAAACGGTTTCTCTCCTGAATGACTTCGCCTGTGAACTTCTAGATCACGACTACTTGCACAACATCTGCCGCACTCTCTGCACTTGTATGTACCTCTATGAACATTCATATGCTTACGCAGCGAATCAGGACACAAATAATGTCTCCCACATTCAGTGCATGAATACCAGCTTCCATCAGTGTCCTTTTTCTCATCAACTTTCAAAGAAGTTCTCACCAGAGACCGTTCATCACACACAGTAGTTGAATATGTCTTTGTCATGTCATCATAGAGATTTTCAGTGTGCTCACTGCCATCATGTTCAGTCTTTACTTGAATGAAACTTTCACCTGTATGATATGCACGACACCAAAAGTATTAATCAAAATAAGTGTCAGATGTCGTAGACAAAACTGTGCAACATTCTGTTACAAGTCCATCGCACTGTGCGCAAAGAAGAGTCAGTGTGATAAACTAGAAACCATCATCAGTGGACTGTTGAGAACACTTGTGACGTACCATTAGACTGCAGCAAAATTCGTCTATTTCCACAGCAAAAATCCTTAAAATGCAGTCTAAACTTAAGTGAAATTTGTATGACAAAAAAACTAGTGCAGTCGATGCAGCCATCTCCGAAGACTGGCTTGTAAAAGGTGAAGAATAGGACACAGACCCATAGCTAATACTGGGCAAGCATAATATCACACAGGTTTAAGATTTAACTTTGGGGCACAATTTTGTCATAAAATATTATTTTCCTGTCATATTCTCCAACATTACATTTCCGCCCGAAATAAACTGTTAGATAACTACTAGTTTGTTTAACAGCCATTTTCCATGGTGAACCCTTATCAGTCAGATGACACATAACCAGTGAGTGGTTTTTTATGGGCTGGATCTTCTTACCATCTCTAAACTGTCAGTATCAAAGCAATATCACAGGACTTCCGACAGAACTTAAATTAGTGCTAACAGACTGAGTTAATTTTAGTCGTGCCTCTCGCACGCTGCGAGACGCGACTCAAGTAGTCACATTTCTGTCCGTGACAAAAAAATTTTGTGTCGGAGGCCCAATCGCCGACCAATCACAGTCCCTCGTGGGCGCATGTGGCCATCCAGCACTGTGCCGTATTGCAGCTCACCGACTGGCACACCCATAGAGGCGCGACCACATACCGATAGGTATTCTAGTTTTACATCCTCCTTAACATGAAACGAGTCATTTCAGAGATGTTCTCAGCTAATCTCTTGACAAACATTGAAGGCTGGTTGGATAATTCAAGATTAACATTTTATTCAAGATAAACTAGTCCATACTGCACATCACGAATAACAAAAATACAACAAAAAACATAGCTAAAACTGTCAACATGAGATATGGCTAGCACTGAAGAAATCATTGATTTAGTGAGTTAAGGTTTAACGTCCCACTAACACTAAATAGTATATATCAGAGATGCTCTTCCCAGCCAATCTCTTGGCCAGCACTAAAATAGTCAAAGAGGAGCAAAAAACAGTCAATAAACCTAGGCAACACAAAACTAAAATCTACAACCACTAAATTAACGAAATACAAATAATCAAACAGAAAAATACTACAATATAAACCAAATGACATCCAGCCTGGAAATGGATTGGACCTATTCTCAAATAAAAAGATAAAGGAGAAGTGAATAAGCAGGAAAATATAGCAAGAAAAAAACCTACTTACAAGAAGCAAACAGAAGCAAGTGCTGAGGTAAACTAGAAATGCATGGCAAAGCCCAGCATATAGCCTGCTCAGCACCATAGTATTGCCCCTAGCGAATAATAATGAAACACAACACTTAGTGATTACTGCCTAGCCTAACTGAAGTCACCCCAGAAAAAATTTTGACGCCGACTGTACAACTTCTTATATCTTAAACTCCGGGGTTGCTGAACTGAATCACACCAAATATATACAGGATGTACAGAAATTATTGCGCATTACTCTTCTTAAATCAAAATTGCAATCTTTCAATCCATTTCGGAATGCCAACGTGACAAATGAAGATCGTTGTCAAATTGCGTCAAAATCGTGGCCAAAAACTGTGCATTTTAACAGCGACAACTCTGAGATTACTGGAAGTTCACCAATTTATACACAATGTAGCCGGATTATTGTCATTGAGCCTTATGAAAGCGGCTTGACAATCTGCCAATACGTTGTCAAATGCCAGAGCAAAGAGTAAACGTCATTCCACGTGATGTCTGCGAACATCTCCCAAATTTAACTGGTTGCCATAGCAACATCCCTTGGGCAACCGCCAAATATCGGGATAATCATCCAAACCAATACGACTACCAAACCTGTAAAGTAGGTCAACATAGGTCCTGGATATTCTTAGATATCTGGCGTGATATGCCAATTTTTGCCGTATCGCCTCAAAAGGTGTTAATGTTAACAGAGTATACTCTGGAGTTACTGAACCGAATGTTACCAAAATTGTACGTAATGCAGAGAAATTCATTCTATTAAATTTTTGAAATCGGAGTTGCTATATGGCAATCTGTTTTAGAATGGCAGCGTGACAAAGGAGACTGGTCCGTGAAATCACCAATTTTTCGACTTTAATTGGTTGCCATGCCAACGTCAGTTGAGGAATCGCAAAAAGCTAAATAAGGTTAACAAGCCCTTCCACCCATCTACAAATTCTGAAATTCTGGTGAAGAACAGTCTATTAGCTTCTAAGAAACAGGTGTTAGATAGTCGACCATTAAAAAATATAAAAAAATAAATAAACATTGGCAAAATATATAGCCCTTTCGGCAAGTGTGCCGAGCGGGCTAAACAACAACACAAGTACAATGTTTCTAGGGTGCATTAGGCCCCAGTGCCCACACTGGATAAGAAATGAGTGTTAACCAAAGGTTGAAGCTATCACAGTAGTGCATTACGTGAACAATTATTGATATTGTGAGCTATGCCAGACACAAATCGAGAACAATAATCAACGTCCGAATATTAAAAACTAAAAAACGATAATGCTGCATACAACATCTGTTTAATGGCCCATTGTCCGGGACTACCTGGATGAGCCGGCACCAGAAAGGTAAAGCAAACAGGGATTTTACTGAAGCGAGGGACAGTGAGTGGCAGTGGCATCAGCTGGACTGTATGCAAGTCTGCACCTTTCTCCAGACAGATAACCACACCAGCACCACACCACTCAGTTTATTACAGGCCAGATGCCCTTCCTGTCACCCAACCAACAGTATCAAAACACTAAAGATGCTGCATTCATGACATTTGGATAAATAAATGCAAAGATGTAGCACATTATATAAGCCAAACACACCAGTAGTTGGCTGACGATCACGTAAACATTGAGTGATGTTATCAGGTAGAGTTCCAACATCCACAGAATTCATACCTATGTAGACGACATGCACATCAGTTGTCAATCACTGTTAAATATAAACAATTTCTCCTCGATTCACTGATGCTAAGGATTTTATTGAAAACTGTACAAACCGGAATTTGGGGCAACGGAAGACAAAAATTTTCCAACACTAAATACGCCATACCGAAAATGCTCTTTAAAGCCAATCTCATGGCTAGTACTGATAAGAACAAATCAAAACCATGTGAAAATATATACCAAGCAATACAATAAACCAAGTATACACGAAAATAAATCTACTATATATAAAAATCAACCTAAGACAAATCATCAAACCAAAAATACTACAACAAAAAATGAACCTAAACAACTAAACTACCAAGTCTGTCACCTGTTACGACATCCGACATACAAATGGAGTGGGCTAGTACAAAGTGAAAAATAAGTAAATAAAAAAGGAAAAATAAGCAAGATTTAAACGAAGCATATTACGAGGAGCAAAAGAAAAAAGTGGATTCATTGGAATCACATCTTAAATTTATGCCTTACGATACTTCAGTGACATAGAATTGAGTGATCACAAAGAAAGCATTATTCCGAGTCTACACATTTTACTTTAACTACATTTTTAACACAACAATTGCAAAAGAATGTAGGCTCTATAAAGTATTACCTATGTCAGGCCACTTCTGACAGTTCTTTCTGTATTCATCCGTATGAGTATTCAGATGCTTGTTCAGAACAACCCGAGACGAAAAACATTTCCCACACATACGGCACGAATGCCTGTTTTCTTCATCAGTATCACATAGCATGTGGATTCTCATGTGATCATTTAGATGTTCTAACTCAGTAAATGACTTGTCACACACGTGGCATTTATACAGTGTATCGCTCATGTGCCTGCTGAGGTGCAGCTTTAGAGTTTCACTCCGACGAAATGCTCCGTGACAAACATAACAAATGTATGGCTTCTCTCCATCATGAATTATTTTGTGCCTTGTAGGATTACCTGAGGTTGCAAATCTTTTGCAGCAATCAGTACAGTCAAACTGAGCATTCTCGTTCTGTTTCAGTAAGTCAGTTTTGTTGCTTTTCTTGCCGTGTATACATTTATATGTCTGCAAGTCACTAGACTGACTCAAACTTTTGTTACACAGTGTACACTTTTTTCCCGTGTGGACTCTCATATGTTTCTCCACCTGTGCAGAATCAATAAATGCCTTGTCGCACACTCGACACCTGTATGGATGATAGTATGGTTCAGTGCCGTGCAAACGACGTTTATGTTTCCGCAATGTGCTGGAGTCATTGTAACTTTTGTTACACAGTGAACACCTGTATGGCTTCTGTCCCGTGTGGACTCTCATGTGAGCTTTTAGAGATGGAAGAAAACTAAACATCTTGCAACATATGTGGCACTGGTATGCCTTCTCTCCCACATGGACTCTGATGTGAACTTTTAGATCATGAGACCGGGTAAACGCCGTATCACACTGTTCACATCTATATAGCTGTTTATACGGTTCAGAGTTGTGGACATGGCGCTTATGTCTCTGCAAATGGCTGGGCCGCCCGAAACTTTTGTTACACAGTGAACAACTGTATAGCTTCTCTTCTGTGTGAACTACAAAGTGCGAGCTTAAATTTCCACTACTAGTAGACGTCTTATTACACACGCGACATTTGTACGGTTTCTCTCTATTGCGAATTCTCCTGTGATTAACAAAGCTGGTTGATGTTGGAAATTGTTTGCTACAAACAGTGGATTCAAACGATTCCTCAATGCTGTGCACATGACGTTCATGCTTCCACAAGCTGCTGATGTCACTGAAACTTACAGTGCACAGTGAACACTTGTTCATATTCTCTCTCGTGTGGACCTTTAACTGTCCTTTTAAATACCTGTGCACACTGAATGTCTTGTTACACATACGACATTTGTATGGTTTCACTCCACTGTGAGTTCTGCTGTGCACCACTAAGTTGTATGATGTTGTAAATTGTTTGCCACAAACCGTACATTCAAACGGTTTCTGTCCTGAATGACTTCGCCTGTGTACCGCTAGAGCATTACCACTTGCACATCTTCCACACTCTGTGCACTTGTATTTATCTCTATGAATATTCATATGTTTATGTAGCAACTGGCACGACGAGTAACATTTCCCGCATACAGTGCAAAAATTCCAGTTTTCACCAGTGTCCTTTTTTCCACACACTTTCATAGAAATATTTGCTAGAGACCGTTTCTCACACGCAGTACTTGAATATGGCCTTGGCTCGTCATCATGTGGGTAGTCAGTGTGGTCACTACTATCAGCTACTGTTTTTACTTCACTGGAACTTTCGCCTGTGTAATATGCACGACACAAAAACAGCATTAATGAAAACCAATTTCAGCTGCCTTACACGCACCGGTGCAACACGCTGCTTCACGCCTATTGCACTGCACACGAAGTTCACCAGTTAGTGTGATAAACAGGCAATTGTCACTGTTGACATCATTTTTGTTGTAAAAAAACAGTCGTAAAAATGCTTCTTAGTCCAGAATGTAGGAGAAGTTCCGGAGGGGAAGGAGTAACCTTGTTTTGGTGATATGTCAATGACAAAAGAAACATTTTTATGAACTGGATATCTTCACTGAACTATGCAGCCATCACTGTAAAGGCAATGAAGGGAGATTCTAAACAGGACTTCTGACAGAGATAACAAAATGTGAGTCAGTGGGTGACTTTATCTTTCCACTTAAACTAAGCTCTAAATGTGGACCCTAACCCCAAAATCCGATTTCAGATCAAAGCTCAGATTAAGTTTGGTTTTATAGCCTACTTAGTTTAAAATCCAAGTTTTAGGCTGAGTTTGAAACCGCATAACTAAAGTGAGTTCAGATTTAGACTGATAAAGACTACAGTATGAGCACAGCTGCCTATCTAAAAGAACAACGCATGTTTGGTTTAAAAATGGATTGTTCAGATTAAGTATGGTCTAAAACCCAAGTTCGGTATTAACTTTGGTTTAAAACCAATATTAAGACCGAACTTCCCTCTTAAATATGGTTTTAGACTGGATAGGAGTTAAAACCGAATGCACTGTCACTTTCCTGTTTATGCTAATTAGGTTTTAGACTTAACTACGGTCTAAAACCGAGTTTTAAACTTAGTTTAAGTAAAAAGATAAAGTCACGTGCAGTGCTAATTGACATAGCCAACCTTTCACATCCTACTTGATGCAACACATGCCTGGCACTGAAAAAATCGGCGCTAACTGAAGATCAAAGCAATCACAGTTAGTCGTTATGCTGTCACTCACTGAAATCATGAGCTAACACAAGTGGTTTGTGGACTATTCACCAACAGATATTTCACCGGACAACCAATAATCAGGGACTTATCACCGAGAGACCAATTACTGGGTAACCTTTTAACCAGGAAGACTATTCACCAGGCAACTAATAACCGGGCTTCATGATGCATCTGACCTGCAGTTTTTACACTACACTGAGTCAACAAACCAGGACACTTTGCCCGTAACTTCGTCAGATGCTAACAGATTTTCAAGATTCTTTCGCAGATAGACTCGATACAAAATTTGCAATAATGTCATTAAACATTCCACTACACCTTAAATGCATAGCTGCACTATCTTGTGAAATCCCCGTGTTCAAGCCATGCCCAATGACTGAGTGCAGCAAACTGTGCATAAGGCTCAACCGATCAAAAAATGCCATTTTATAACTTATTTATGGAACAACCCTTGCAGTTGATGCTGGTCATGACCCTCACATAATTAGC
>Ga0209782_1001066_pt1 | contig 13687 bp, 10 predicted proteins | sample WorMetmaBAHAMAS1_FD_187390 | JGI IMG/M metagenome (GOLD analysis project Ga0209782, IMG submission 187390) | Marine gutless worms symbiont microbial communities from Max Planck institute for Marine Microbiology, Germany - Inanidrilus... | ecosystem: Host-associated > Annelida > Digestive system... | reverse complement strand
GATACACGTCCGTCAGCAGGCAGGCCCGAGCCGACAACCGAGCCCGGCAACACGGCGCGCTCGGCCCTTCAGATCGCTAGGCCCGGACGTACCACAGTCGAGCGCCGGCGGCCGACAAATATAGCTGCAGCGACTGAGCGAGCACGCATTGCGAGACGGATAGAAGGTATACGAGGGCGCGGCACACATACCGACACAGGCCACAATGCCGCGCCGCCGCCGTAGTGCTAGCCGGCCGCCGGACCTGATCGCGGCTTTTCAGCTGAGTTGGTTCGCCGCGGCTCGCTCGAGTACCGTACTGTCAGTCAATGGCCGGTCGATGTGCGGGGCGGCCAGTGCATTCAACGACGGCACGGCGCACAAGTCGACGGGCGATTACTCAACCGGAACACCACACTCGTGCCACGACTGACCGCGCGCCGCCCACCCAGCTGTTAGGCCTAGGCAGCCCGATATATAATGTCGTAAAGTTATGATTATCGAATGACAAGACACTGGAGAACACAACGGACACAAAACAGTTCTGTCGCCTCATAATATGGCGTTTTTTTTATTCCAGACTAGATTTAGCTCGTCCAATACGGGATTAATTTGTCCCCAGCATAAAAGAACGACACAGCGTTGCAAGTATTACTAGAAATGCGTTGCAAAGCCTAGCGTATAGCCCGCACGGCGCCGTAGTGTCGCCCCTATCGAATATTAATAAAACACATTTACTTACTGATCGCCGCCTTGCCTAGCATCCACGCCCCAAGCTACTGAACATACCTAGCCGCCGACAATATTAAAGTCCAGCCGCCGCCGATAAAACAGTTGGCTAGCCGCCGATAATTTTCTTCAGCCGGGCGACAATAATCGTCCAGCTGCGGCTTAGGGGTCTGCCGTCTCACGCTGTCCAGCTGTAACTTCCGACGAATATCCGAGCAGTCCGAGCGATCCCGTCGGTATATTACAGAATACAGAACGCAGGGAGTAGATCACTCGGACGTATAAGATCAACACAGATCATTCTAGAGCGGTCTGACGCAATAAAAAACATAGCCAGTGTGAAAACAATATGACGTTATCTCGAAAACCAAAAGTTCGTATATAATGTGCTGCAACCGTCATCGTCAGTGACTGGCGTGACCGACGTGACCACAGTCCACATGCAGTGTAGGGAAATTATCTAAACTGTGCCACAGTCGTAACGACCATTGGCTGCGTTCTTTATGACATCAGACCGTTTTAGAGCTCTGCCCGTGTACTAGTACTACTGTGTACGTACGTCGTTCTTTTACTACGTCCGAGCGACCGAGCGATCCACAGTCCACTCTGCAGGGAATGTCACCTGAGTACGTGTCACCTCTGCCGGGTGGCAGGTATACTCTATGTGATCCCATATGGCAAGTGAGTTCCCGTAGCGGTGTGGTACTTGTAGCACAAACTGCTATACGCTTCCTTACCTTACCTTCTGCGTTTTAAAGGACCGCTCAGCCTCAGACTGCTCGGATTTTCGTCGGATTTACAGCTGGACAGCGTGAGAGTACTTAAATTTTTGGCGCCAAAACGATAGATGCATAAATCTGATGAAAAGTACCTATTTGTAGTGTATTTTGTTAGATTAACTGATGCTTTTATATAACTGATATGGATAATATAGTCTTCCATATTTAGTTAAAGGTAGACGATTGCAATAAATCAGCTGCAACGCTGAAAAATGGTCACGAATCACGATACGAATACGATGTCCATGCTTTCGTGCTTGACACCTGCGTCCGTTGATTTCCTGGTGAGTTGAGTGGGCGGGGCCTCGGGCGTGGGCGGGGCAATGAAATGAGCAATTCGTGACGTCACTAGGGAGTATTCTATATGAAATTCATTGTTAAAAAGTTAAATAAACATACTTGGTTAAATGTTGAAGTCGTTGACAATTATAATCTGCTTGTAACTGTGCTCTGTGCTTTTCTGACTGTACACAATGTCTGTTCAGACCTGGTGTTAAAAAGATGCGCTGAGTGAACAAGTGTCAGCAAGTGCTGTGATAGGTTTTTTGAGCTTTTATTCTGCGTTAACGCCGAGAAGTATGTCAGGAGAACCAGTTATAGTTAATACCTATGATATGGTAAGTAGTTTTCATCATCATCATGTAATTTGAGCAACTAGCACAGTAATAAAATAATACAGTGTGTAAATGCAGCATGAGCCAATCGCTGAGGCACAGGAAGGCTGCGCACAGCACCAGCACCTTGCCTATTGAGTACCATACAAGGGAGGGGCTAGTCTAGATTTGCACGTCACTCACTACATTAACCCTATGTCCCTATCCTAATCCTAAGACTAACCCTAACCCTTCAACCTTACCCTAACCCTAACCCTACTGACCCAACCATGCTGATCCTAATCCTAAACTGTAACCCTAACCGTAACTCTGACGTGCAAATCTAGACTAGTACCCCATAGGGAATAATAATATTAAAACTTAGTTATCTTTTGCAGTCATGCTGGTAATCTGGCTAAACATAAGAAAATACTGTTATGATAAATATTCTTGTTATGTGTTTTACTGTGATGATGAATTGTGGACATACGCTTCTGACGTTGTACCTTTGGGGTGTGACTAAAAAACTTCTTTGACGTTTTCACTGCTTTAGCGCATTGGGTCGGTACATTTAATTAAAGTTAAACACGTTGCTCTGGCCGCTTAAACTGCTTCAGTGCTTTGGTAGGGGCAATTAAGATTAAATATTGTGCATCAGCTGCTGCTGCTGCTTTGGCATGTTTGTAGGGGTCAGCGGTAATTAAATTTAACATGGTGCTCCGGCGGTTTGACTGCTGTAGCGACTTGGGTAACTGGTTCAACACCCTGCTCCACCGTGGACAATTTGGGTAGTTATAACTCACAGAGGGACCATGCGGTGGCCTGTGTCAGTTGAAATGTGTTAACTGACACATAGGTATAGAAAACTGATGTCATTTGAAAAGGCATGCAGTAGATGAAAGATCACAATGTAGTTTTATGTGAAAGACTTTGAACAATTGTTTGAAGGTCATCAAACCTTGACGAAAATTGTTTGATGTTTGTCAGTCGCCCTTACCAGTACTTCCTACATGTGATCTGTATAAGTTCCTAGTAATTATTCATGCCTGAGCAGTGTCTAGTGTTTAGTAACTGCTCCAGCCGACAAACACGCAGACGCAACTGATCATACATAGGCTAGTTCCACTTAATTAATTACTAGTTACTAAACATTCGCAGCTAGAGTAGCATTTAGTAATGAACTTGAGTGATGGAGCACCCAGAGCAGTGTTAGTAACATTGTCATACTTCTTGCTTATCCCAGTAGACATTTCATCCCTCGACTATTCGTCGGACTTTTTGGAACCGCAGGACCTAAATATAATATATAGTGATAACTTGGAACTGGACACTTTGGCCATAGGCACTTTGGCTCCAAGACATTTTGGGGCAGGTCACTTGGGCCTATAGCTAGCACATCCTTGATAGTTTGCCATTAGCCATGATGATGATAGCTGATGGCTTCAGGATAGATTGGTTGGGTGAAACTGTGACTGGGATGGATGGAGCCATTCACCATGCTTCTTTAAATAAATTCTCATTATTCTGTAAATCTACAAGAAATAGTACCAAGATACATGTAGCTTTAGCAATTGGCTTTAGAATTCGTTGTATCACGTTATAACTTTGTATGGAACAGATTGTTTAGAGGGTCTGGAAAACCAGGAAAACTCTGGGAATTTCATTTTGCAGAATTTGTAAGCACCCTGTCAACTGTATTTGTATTAAAGTTAAGTAACTGAGATAAAGTCCCTTGTGACTTTTGTATTGTAAGTGGTAGTGTTGTGTTATGATTGTTTTATAGTTTTGGATAAATGAATACACTTCATCTTTAGGCATTGGTGTCTATCACTCTGGTGTACAAGTGTACAACTCTGGCAAGTATATTAAAATATTGTTGTGTTGCTGTCATTATTTCATGAAAAAAAGATGGTTGTTACTGACTTGCTTTTGCTATTGCAGTAACCTTTCAAATATACTTGTACCATAATGGTATCCCTGTCTTGTGTCTTGCGCTATTTCTGAGACACAGATGCCGATTTTAACACTGCACGTGATTTCATGCCCCTGGTGGTGATGACATCATTCAAATTTACCAAAGATGTTTGGTATCAGAAGGTCTTAGGCCATTGTGTGACATTGTCTGTGTTGGGTATATGCATAGTAATGCGTTAACTTACAAGTAACATGTTACTGTAATGAATTACAATTCATCATGTAACATAACTCGTTACGGTGTTTCCATAAACCAACTTTAATTAGTTTCACTTGTGACAGTAATGTGACAGAGTCATTACTAGTTACTTTCTTTTTATAGGGTAATTGTAGTTCACTGTATGCCATTATCTGATGACGACTTTCGTTTATGATGGCCAGCTGTCATTGTGCAGATGCGAATACACTGTAGTTTAGTTTCAGCCGTGTTAAGCTATTAGTGGGGGTGGTTAGCTTGCTCAGTGGTGATACATCATGAGACATTGTTGCTACCTTTCTGAAATTTGGCATGTTGAGCCCATTTTGTTTGCATGATCTTGCATATGGCCATTTTGATAGAACCCTTACAAGTTCATGACAGACATATGGATATACAATACATTATACATATGGCCACATCATATACCATAACTGTGCGGTAAAATATTTCTTTTTTTCACAGGAATAGTTTGTTGATAATTGAGTTTTATATTGTTGATAATGGGACCAGCCTTCTGCCAACCATGAGTGAGGCATAAAATAATCTGCAATGAAAAAATGTGTGACTGAAAGTAGTCAAATTAAGTTGTTCCAATTGAGTGAGTCAGTCTTGCAATTAAAATAGCAGTCTATAGAATTCTTGAGTATTTAACAAATTACACTACTTAAACAGATGAGGACATCCCTAACTTTCACTTTGTTATCTTTAAACTATCATTAATGGCACTTTCTTTGTTTCACTGATGTGCACTAATTTGTTCTTGTAGCATTGTACAGAAAAAATTTTGCGTGTAATTTTGATGTTTTTTTTTCTACCTTGCTAGATTAATTAGTGACTGATGGCTAAAACAATTATTTGTACAAGTTTTTGGAAGCTGTTATTTCTGAGTAATTTTATGTGGATTCCTAATTTTGTTTTATCTTTAGTACACGTTTTTGTGCACTCTAAAATAACCTATGATGTATTGAATGAAATGTAAAACTCTGTTTACTCGCTCACTTAGTCACAGGTTTGCACTGTCTTGAGTGCTTACTTATTTTATTCAAATACTATACAAATGCTGAATAATTGGTTTTTATATGTATATTTATATATTTACTATCAAGATTGTGAACTGTGTGTGTGTGTAGAATATGCTTATGGTGGTCATACATTTCCATTCTCAGGTATTTTCGAAATTACACCAAAAGATGCTGAAGAATTGGGTGAACAGTTCAAGTTCAAGTATGCAGTGTTGCCTATTTATTGCATGTTTATAACTGCATGTGAAGCTTATTTATTTAAGTTGTTAATTTTTTTTGATAATAATTAGTAATAGACACTACCACTTGCAAGTTGCAAATCGGTATTTCAGAGGCATTTTAAAACATCTCTTCCGGGCTGCCTTTAATACTAACTCATAGCAAGTCCTAAAATGTGCCCTAATTCTCTTTCAACTTTGGTGCTGTATAAATTATTTACTTAGTTAATTGTTGGCAGTCGGCTGAATCGGAGGTATCATTCGCTGAACTGCATTTGCATCTATTGTCCATATGCAGTCAGTATGTCATAGGTTTTGTAATGTTGCAGAATAGTCCATTACCTAGGTACTCTTGATATCTTTGCGCACAAGGAAGCCGAAATTAGAACCATCAAGCTGTTTGCACTGAGCTGCTGGTTACACATATTGTATCACACATATTAAAGTCGGAAGAGCCTAATCTCAAACTAGCTGGTAGAACATGGGTCACTTGTGCAGCTGAGCTCCTTGTGTGTCAGCTTTGGCTCTCTGTTACTCAGTTGCAAATATTGCTGCCCATTTTGATCAAGATTATGTCACATTGACACCAGGCTTCACCATGCCGTGTATCATTTTGTGTTGCATATTGCACACTTGCACAGAATGCATGCTGTCACCATCGTAGTCATAGTCATCTACTTCAAAAGTTGGCAATTTACATTTTGTAGAGCATTGTAACTCTTAAGATGGCCTGTGGTTCAGCACCTCATAATGTAGTCAGAAATCATGATGCATCATTTTTAGCACGCGATGTAATATATACATCTCGCGCTTATGCTACGATGTCAGTGTCCGTCTGTCTGTGACGGAAGTGCATTGGCGCATTATAGCTAATTTAGGTTTCAAATTCTGATCCAAATTTACCGCGCATTGTGGTTGCGGGGAGGGGTAATCTAAACAACATTTTGCGCTATGCTAGCCACTGCTAGGCACTCTTGTAGTGACTCTCGCATGTTACACGTTTTCAAGTAAGCAGTGTTTCATCTCGCAGGTAAGCACTTCTGAGCCGTCTGGTTGTAAAAAGGTAAAGAGTAACATACTCCACGAGGACTGTTGGTGGGTTGCTCATCTCACTTACTTACATCTTGAGCCCATCGGTGGATAAACCACTTAAGTCTGTGACAAATGGCCAGTGCGATTCTACGTTAAACGGACTACTTGATACGCAAACAATGACGTCATTTTAGGCCTAGATATGCTTGTATGATTGGTCAGCCAGCCAGTGGTTTGTTGTTTGTTTGTCATGTCATTAATGAACGTCTACGAGTCTGACATGCACGATTTGTAGGATACTTGTTAGCGACACGCCAGACCATCTTGACATGTTGAGATGTTCTGAAAGTTACTAACTTCCCTGTAACATGTTATGGGGAAGTTAGCGACATGTACAACAAGTTGATAACAAGCTGGCAACTTCCTGTAACATTTGCTATCTGGAAACTGATTTTCTAGTTGGATACAACATTAAAAGGATTTGATTTAATGTGAATGGAACCCAAAGCCTGTCAAAATCAGTAATCCCAGCAAGACATTCCGAGAATTCATAATGGCTTTCAAAGAGTTATTCATTACATTTACTGCATTTGTTCATATACAGTGAGTTTACAGTTAAAGTTAGACTTCTTTGCTGTAATTTTTATTTTTTAATTATATTTTGGATTTGTTGCAGGGAATCGATTGTAATTGGAACAACAGACTTCTTGGAAGTAGACGTTCGGAGCATAATCGAACAACTTGGCAAACAGTATCGCGGAGATCAGTACCATCTGCTGAATAAGAACTGCAATCATTTCTCCTCCGCATTGCTAGAGGTTGAGTCTTTTGTTCTTTGTGTGCATTAAAAACTGCTGCTGCTGTTGTTTTCATCTGCTTTATCTGAAGTGTACTTGGCAAAAGCCTGTTTGTAACATAACACAATGCTCTAGTGATGTTACGGTTATATGAGTTCTGACTATGTATTGCACAACTGAATAGTGTGAACATGCTGAAATGGTTGCTGTGACGATTTGTCACACCGCAACAAAAGTACTGATTCAGAATTTTATCTGCATATCCAAATCACAAATTCATCACATATAAGCTATCATGTTATTTATTGAGAAACTTTAAACTCAAGCAGTCATATGGACATGCATACCCATGCCAGCATCACACTTCATAACCCTGCTACCTTGACTTTTTACTGCGCAACGCTGTGCTAAGTGCGGTATATGCCGTCGTCATGTGTCTGTCTGTCACACTTCTAGCCAATAATGCAGCACACTGATGGTTGGGTGTAACTGGCCAGGTATGACTGCCTATTGGTGTTCTGTATATTCTATATTGCCATTACGTTTAGGTAGAACAATTGCCAAGTTATAAGCTATTAGCAGAACGATAATCTCCAACAACTAGAAGCAGAATGTTATCGGATATTTACGGAGCTGTTTTCACCATGAAACGTGGCTAAAAACGAAAATCATTGGCATTAGTAGTAACGCGCTGTTTTTTCTTCTGTAGGTTCTGTGCGGCAAGGAGCTGCCGAGTTGGATAAACCGACTAGCCTATGTCAGCTCATGCATACCGTTCATTGAGAAGGCGATTCCGAAAGAATGGCTGACACCTCTTGCTCTGCAGTCTGCCATAGACAATTCTACGTCAGCGGCGGAATGCGACAGCAACCACAGCAGCTTATTTACGCCTGCCGATCCAGCCGTCCCAGCAAGGTCTTCCCCTGCTGAAGTCCGCAAGACTGTAGGATCGCGGTTTCTTGGATCAGACACGCGACTTAGTTGAGAATCTGGTGAACTGATCGTGACAACTGCATGGTTGAACGACTTTGCAAAAAATTCTTTTTTAGTTATGTTAACAATATTTCTTATTTCTTTCTGCATTTTAGATCTTTTGCTGGGTGATATACCGTACATATACTGTTGTGACTTTGTTGTAGAATTGCATTGAATCCTGCCATTTGAATGATATTATATGGTCTGTAACAGAATTCTTTCATTGCTAGGCCACATTGAGCTGTAAGCGGCCTGTTGGTAAAGGTTGATTTCCATGTTCGTTCTGTCAGTCCACTGAGTCACTCAGCATACATACAAATTTATATAGCGCCAAAATCGTAGAACAAATCTGGGGAGCTGTCTGTCCATTGGTAACGAATGTGGATTTTGGAAAAAAACTACTGATACAGTCGAGATGCCATTGTGGGTGATGAGTGGGATGGGCCCAAGGAATAGTATGTTAGATTGTCATGCTCATTGGTGCCACCTGGCAAATACGGTTGAACGATTGTGCGGGGCAGCTGAGTGGGTTTGCTACCATGGGTGGCGACATGGCCTGTTCCCAAATTTCTTTGGGCAGTCTTGTTAGAATAGTATGGTAGTTTCTGTATACCACAGCAACCGCTATAGTTTTAATTGTAGCTTTGCCTTTTTTGATCTTGCCCACGGAATATTTTTTTGCATTTTATTTTGCAGTTAACTATAAAATGCAAAAGAAGTATTTCATAGATATTTAAAATATTTTGTAATTAACACTAAATGCCTGCAGTGCTGACACTGCTTGTAGGGCATCAGGGAGAGTGTTAGGCCTGTAAAAATTGAATGATGAGGTGCTGGTATGGTTATCTGTGTGAAGGAAAGTGCAACTCATTTGCATATTGTCCAACTGATGCCATTGCCACCCTGTCATGTCTGGCTTCATTAAAATGCAGAATGATGTATTTTTTCTGGTACTAGTTTATTTTGGTGGTGTGGCATAGTGGTAGAACGTCAGTCTCTGGATGGTGAACTGTCCCTGTCGTGCGATCGACCTGCAGCTGATGGGTGACCACTATTGTGGGTAAGCCTGTCTGCTACAGGTTAGCCATCCAGGCCAACTCAGCTTTTCATCCTTTAGGGGTCGATAAATGAGTAGTAAGCTGGAATCGGATGTGTGCTACTGTGTATGGGTGGTGCCACCTGGTGAAAGCTACGGAGGTAACTGTAGGTTCGGTGGAAAGTAATGGCAACCTACCGCCAGGTCTATGGTGTGATTCACTTCACGTCACCTGCTGACTGACTTCCTGTACATCGGGATCAGCTCTGGGCCCAGTGCTCGGTAACGAGTGTGGAAAAACTTTACCTTTTTACTAGTGTACCCAGGTTGTCCTGGAAAAGAGGCTGTTAAATTGGTCTCTTCTCTTTATAATTAACTACAAAATGAATATACACAAATTTATAAGTTTCTTATCAGCACTTCAGTACTGTTGGTTGGCTACAGTGAAGTGCATCAATTATATAAAAATACACCAGTTGCAATCTCGACATTTTCTTGGAAACACAAGATTACCTAGGAAACCATAAGAATGACAGCGAACAGCTGCATGCCTCATTTTGTGGTAACTAGCTAATCCAGTTATATAACTATTTTGTTGATTTTACCGTCAGAATGTTGACATTAAAGACAGTGCATTTAAGGCTTATGTTAATGGCACTGGTTGTTTGCTTTTCAGCGGAGCATGCTATATAGCATGTCACATTTATGCTATGAGCATGATATCTGTCCATTTGTCTATAATGTTGATGGATTGTGATCATATAGTACAACAAAAAGTGGAAGTGGGCACGACAGGATAGGTCTTGGCCACCTGCTTGCTGAAGCCAACTGGATCGTAATATCCTGTGATCCTGAATTATACTGAGGAAGATAAATGAGGTGTGGAAAATATCGAGTTCTGCTCTTCGATGGGTAGTAATCTCAGAAACGGTGCCAGCTGCACGTTAGATTAATATAGAACACAAACAAGAAATCGCATTCGGCATATCAAATGTTACCATCTGCGGGCGCCTGTGGCAACCGGAAGTGCCCACAGCTCGCATGTTGCACTGTCTCAGCATCTGCTGAGCTTGTAAACAGGCTTATGCTTACATACTTTAGCTGATGTCATCGGAACACGGATGTGATTTGATGTACGATGTATCTGTGTATAATGAATAACATGGGTGCATTAGTAGTTAAATGTCCGTCCTTGAGTGATTGTTATCTGTTGGTGCTCATATTAGAGTTGGCCATGCACACTTACTGGTCGTGCTGGCCTCTATCTTGATGGAATGTGGGGCACTATTGAGTGCTCTCTCAGGTTTTCCTGCTCCATGGCACCGTACTGTTCTCAGGAGTATTGAGCTACTACAGCATACAACCGAACAAACGCAAAACTTCCAGTCATTCTCACTGTAATGTTTGTATTTGTAAACACTAACGTATACTGATGTTCCATGTAGTTTAGAATGTTTCATTTGTTGTATATATGTTGTAAACCTGATGTTTCATTTTTACCCCTACTTACTAGGGTAAAACAAGATACCTAAAAAATCATAAGCACTAATCATGTTTAAGCCTTTTGCTGAAAAAAAACTCAATTGTAAATTTCAATGTCATCTCAGCAGCAGAGCATACAAATGTCACACAGTGTTAAAATGCATATATGTCAACAACCAGCGGCTTTAGTGTTGCAGTATGTTACACATTATAGTCGGACTAGTTACTGTATTGTATTTTTTATATATTAGTAAGATTACTAAGGTGAGAAAGTGATGGCAGGCAATAAATTGGTGGAAGTTTGTGTGCTACATGATCACCATTTGTTTTTCCCATTTGGTCCATGTTGTCTGTGTTCTGTTTAGCCGCTGTTAATTACTGTCAACAGCCGATATTTTTGTATGTAGATATCTGATGTTGGTTTACCGATTCATGACCAGTTTCACTTTTATGCCGTTTCTGCTACACACGTTAATAGTAATTTTGTGACAGCGCTGTTCATTATTATTGTCATTATTATTATATTGTAGAACTTATATACATATTCCTGTTAGAGTGTCTTTTATAGACATTTATAACTATTGCATATTGCTCCTTCAAGGTGTTTCAATATGGTGTATGGCAGTATTTTGTCTTTAAAATATTGAGCTGATAAGGGCTTGTTATAGTAAATGACAAACTTCTAGATATACTGGCATGCGATTCTTATTTCTTTCCACAAAAGTACACAGACACTCGCCAGTAGGTACAGGGTGAAAGTTATATAGCACTGTGTACGGCCTATTATAATTATATTAAAACTAGCTAGTAGCTACTCCACTTAACCTGTTTTCAGAACAGATCCTGTGGTACTTCTGAGGGGTATTTCCACATCTCATGATCTACTGATTCAGTCTATCGTTTGACGTAACACACTTCGCCTCCATCAACATCTCCATGCTTTTTCCTCCTTGTTCCATTACAGGATCTTTGGAGGATAAGCAGCGCAAGTTTTTTGGTGGGCCAGATGACCTTCCTATCACCCAACGAGCATTATCAAAGCACTGAAGGAAACTCGTGAAATACTTACTCTAAGCTGAAAAAAATAACTCACTGGCACATCTTTTAGTTCTCTGCTGAATTCCTGAGGGAAGGGCATGTTGGATCTATGCTGACTCTCCGCCTATAATATTTTATTATGAATAATGAAAAATTCAGCTGCTACAACTTTCAGCCACATTGCATAGCAAAAGCGAACCTATGGATGCCACGAAACCTTTTCCTTAAGGATTATGTTTCTACTGACTTTAATTAATGGCTTAGAACTTGACAATGGTTCTAACTGTAAGGTCACTACTGAACACAGGAAGTCACACTATGCCAGTCAAATTCAACTGTCAGCATCATACAGCATGCTGCTCTGATAACGAAGTTTCCCGAAATCACCTTTGGAATTTACTGACTTAGGCATGGCAACGCAGCAGTTACTGTACCTGCATTCAGCTCTTGTTGGTATTTGATGATGCATTTTCTCTACCATAGTATATTGCTGGGTAGTCCATTTGCCAGTTAGACAATTATAATTTGACACTCACACACCGACTATGACTGTGGGATAAATAAGCATCCCGATGTACAATGAGTCATTTCTGCAAACAGTGGTCTACAATGTACTGCAGTTTCTGTAGTTAATTTGATACACCTGAAAAAATTGAATACCCAATCTGCTTGTCAGATTGCAACTTTAACATTTGTACAAACCAAAGTCTGGACTATGACCTAATTAATGCAAAATGTGAAGCAACAATAAACTACTCTGAGATCAAAGCCCAACTTTAAACTTACTGCTTAGACCAAAGCTATCCATCAAAGGTTGGTCTCACATTGAACTTAATCTTGGCAGTTGATATCAAGACAAACTACTGTAATGCATTTATATAGGTTCACTGCTAATCACTCAGAGTTAAGACTCTGGTCTTAAACAAAATCATGTAGGTAATAAAATGTAAACAAATAAAGTCAATCATCTCTGATGACACTGTATATTTCCGACATATATGAGTCAAAAACAAGAAACTATACTTTTGCCCATAAGTTTGTTAAATGCTGACAGATTTTCAAAATTCTTCACTGATAGATTCATTAGTAAATTTGCAATAGTCGTTACCTCACCACACCTTAAATTTGTAGCTTCACTACCTTGTGAAATATTAACGACCGTAAACTAACAATCCACGGCATGTATTGATGATAAATAACAAGGTAGTGTAACATCACTAGACAAATATTTTTTCTACAACTGTTTTGAGTGGCTGAATCTTACACGACAGTCTGCTGCAGTCAGTCCTTAATCATGGCAATTTTTTAACACTGGTATTTCAGACGGTAGTGTAGCAATGGATTTAAGGTGTGGTGTTAAGTTTAATAACAACTTTATTGCAAATTTACTAAGGAGTCTGTCAGTGAGAGAACTTTGAAAATTGGTTGGCATTTGGGTCGAAGATATGGGCATAAGTTTAATGCATTGTTTATTTTGACTCACAGTGTAGTAATAACTGCTGAGAACAAAATCACCTAACAATAAAAGAACATCATGCTAAATCAATCAATGAGACAAATTGCTTAAAATGTAAAATATATCTGAATTTGCCAGCGAGATGAAACGTTCGGTATGAAACTTGTTTTAGACCCAAGTAAGACTAGTCTTAAACTCTGACCAAAGTTTAATCTCAACTCATACTGGTCTGAAACAATATTTTGGCCATTCAGACTGAACTGTATTTTAGAGTCTATGGTCCGGTTTTTCCACAGCAAATTAATCTCCCGTTTTTAATTGACGAACTGCCGGTGGAAAACGACATCTGAGTAAATTGATCATTATCTGCCGGATTTG
>Ga0209782_1001065_pt1 | contig 13691 bp, 8 predicted proteins | sample WorMetmaBAHAMAS1_FD_187390 | JGI IMG/M metagenome (GOLD analysis project Ga0209782, IMG submission 187390) | Marine gutless worms symbiont microbial communities from Max Planck institute for Marine Microbiology, Germany - Inanidrilus... | ecosystem: Host-associated > Annelida > Digestive system >... | reverse complement strand
CAAGTGAACAAGAGAGTCTAGCACTGGCTAGCATGGTGCGAGATGATCCTCCCGCATGCAGCACGGCGAGCAGCACGGCGGCCGCAATGCGCGGTAAAGTGGGATCGGAATTTGAAATCTAAATTAGCTATAATGCACCAACGCACTTCCGCCACAGAGAGACGGACAGACAGACGGACACTGGCATCATAGCATAAGTGCGAGATGTATATATTACATCTCGCGCTAAAAAGTATTCAAGCAAGATTCACTGATTTTGAATCTGGATTCAGATTCATTAACAGAATGCACTTTATTACTGAATCAGACTCTGGATTCACTATCAATCCGAATTCGATTATCGAATATCCCCTAATGTTACTGTCACTTTTGGGTTTTCTTCAACCAACCAGATTTTACCAAAGAGTGCACAAAACGAGGCCAAGTTCCCATGAGAGTTATCAGCCAGTAAATGCTCGAGGTCTTGTCAATGGTGCTACATGCAGTGCAGTGTAATTATACTGCTAACACTCACGACTACAACACGAGTACAAAACCGACACCTGCTGTCAGCTGGTTCTCTGACTGAGACTGGACGGAGTGAGTGCGGCAACTGTGCTGAAGTTGACGTGTGATGAGACGTGAGGCGAGTGCAAGCCAGACAGTCACTGACAGGAAGTACCACGTCTGATGTTCCTCCTCGACATAACTACTCGCCAGCAGACTCATCACATGGACCAGCGACGCGGCACACAGACCACACGTCAACGCACCCTGTACACATGGCACTCACTCAGTCAGTCAGTCATTGATAGGTCCATCTCACACCCTGTACACACGGCACTCACTCACTCACTCAGTCACTCATTGATAGGTCCATCTCAGGCCTTGTACACACGGCACTCACTCAGTCAGTCAGTCACTCATTGACAGGTCCATTTCACGCCCTGTACACACGGCACTCTAACTAGCCAAGGCTGGTACTCAATTTAGTCACCCCGTGCGGGCGCCGGGGCCTAATGTGCCCTAGAAGACATTGTAAATTAGGTGCTATATAGATTGTTTATATCTGTGTTTCTCTTATTACTTGCTTCCTTTTGCTTCTTGTAACTTGCTTCCTTTTTTTCTTGCTTATATTTTCCTTTCTTATTCACTTCTCCTGTATCTTTTTCTTTGAGAATAGCCCCGCTCCATTTCCAGACCGGATGTCATAGAAGGCGACTAAATCTGGATTATAGTTTTTTTGGGTTCAATTTTGCGTTGTTGTATTTTTGTGTTAAATGCGTTACATTGGTTAATTTAGTAATGATAGGTTTAGTTTTGCGTTTGCCTAAGTTTATGGTTTATTATGGTTTTTCTTCTGGCTTTATTTGTAGTTATCTCAGTGCTAGCCAAGAGATTGGCTGGAAAGAGCGTCTCCGATATGACCTATATTGTGTCGAGTGGGACGTTAAACCTCAACTCAATCAATCAACTTGATTTAGTGACCCGGGAAAGATGCAAGACTGAGTTGACCTGGTGATGGACAATGACGCAAAGTGGTGTTTTGTCACTGACCTGGCACACCGTAGTTCCTACTTAACCGGACTTGAGACAATCTCCCACGCGATACAGAACAAGTCATTTCAGAGACGCTATTCACAGCCAATCTGTTGGCTTGATACGGAGAAAAGAATATCCAACACAACACAAAAACACAACATGAACAGCACAAGCTCACTCATATAACACAAAACTAGGATAAAGCAAAACACAAAAAAGAAACCTAAAACTAAACATTAAACTGTAAAAGCACAACTGTTGTACACAATACAGCACAGAACAGTTCGGATAATTTTCCCTGTTTAACCTCCAGACAAATATCATAGCTCTGATGATGTATATTAGAGGGGCTGGGGCAGGGGCACCAAAGGAAACTTGAAGAACTGATTCCAATGAGGATAAATCACAAACTCTTTCTCAACACACCAGCTGCAAGACAGGAAGTTACACCAGCCTTCCAATGCCACTCCAGTAGTACACAAACGTCACTGATACAAGCACTAACGAACAGTGTGTGTACAGCAGTGAACTGAAATGAAGTGAGATGCAGTGAAGTGAAGTGAAGTGAGATGGTGACCTTGCTGGTGAATGCAATGTGTCGGTGTCGGTACTGAGACAACACAGCCGTCGTCATGCCAACAATGACCGTGATGCCGACTGTACAGACACCAGCAAAGATGACGGCCGTCACGAGCAACGTGATTGGATGTCGACCACAGACCACGTGACTAGGTGACGACCTCGTGCACACGGTCACGTGGGCCAGAAATGACAACGCCCACACGCCACCTAGAGCCACCCAGCTGAACCTCGATGTCCAGCCTGGCCCAGCAATGAACAGCAAACCAACCACCTATATACATTCAACATTACATGATTAATGACCATGGTGGATAAACAGACGGACCAACAAATGGACGGACATATTGAACAAACACGGAAATCAACAAGTACCAACAGGCCATCTGGTGCCTACACTATATCTTACAGAGTGACGCAACCTAGTAATTATGCAATTGTAGACAATTTCAGGTGCAAGGAAAATAAAATAAAAAATTCAAATCATCACCAAACCACAAATTTCTTCCTTCAAACAACGGCAAACAGCCTGCTGATTTTGTTCTAATTAAATCCGGATATGTTTTAGTCACAACAAAGCACTAAATAAAGTAAATCACTTAATCAGAAAACTAATGAAAATCAACAAAAAATTCTTAATGTGATCTTTGTACAGTTCACACTCAAATGATATTCAATCAATTTTTGCATTTATGTTATTAGCTTAAATTTACAATCTGTTGTTCACGTTCATTGGCCGATGCATGGCTAGCGTGATCAATAGCACCTGTGACTTTGTGTGTCTCTGTGTGTGTCCACGCTCTAGAAGAAAAACGAGTTGAGCTATCAACAGCAAACTTGCTACACATATACTCTACAGCATGACTTCGGCAGCATTGACCCTGAGGTCAAAAGGTCAAAGTCAAGGTCACAGGGTTATCAAGTGTGCTGCTGGCGTGGGTCTGCATGTCGATATGACTGCTTAGGTTTCCAGTTCTACAAAATATACTCAATGTTTGTAGTGAAGTCAAAACTCACGGTCCACAGCATGACAATGCTGACAATCATTGCGTGGATGTCGTAGTTGACCAGCTGTGAAGCAATGTCGTCTCGTAGCAGCTTCATTCCACGCACGTATCGACTCAGGATTCTCTCGGCACTCAGATGTGAACTATTCAATGAAGGACTACTGTCTTCTAGCCACTGCCGGTGAAAACTGACAGCTAACTGTACCTCGTGATAACCAACGTCTGCAACACAACATATGCCACTAGAAACAACTCCAGCTGTATTTGTCAGTTTAGCTTCAGGTTTCGTTTTTTTGTGGTTTTGTGTTGTCGATGTTGTGTACTTTTGGAGTTTTTTTTATATTTTGTTTTCCTATTACTGGCCAACAGACTAAGTGAAAAGAGCAGCCATTTTGTGTCCAGTGGGATATAAAACCTTTACTCAATCAATCAATCAATCAACTCCATCCATCGTAACAATAATGCAAACACAATTCCTCTATATTCTGCCCAAATTCCCAGCGATGCCAACAGACAAGATGTCACTCGTGTACAGAGCCTTCTCCAATCACGCCTGAAGGTTCTCTCTTATAACATGCAGCCAGACTAACCACAGCAACTAGACAAGAAGGCTGATTAAAGAAAGAACTGAAAGTAGAAACAGCAGCAGCATCAGCAGCAGCAGCAGTGCTAATAGATCTCAACTGATGGAGATGGATCCATGTGACATGCTGTGTCACGCCCTTCACGTTATACACACAGCTGGACGCTGAGTGTGATCAACATATGATGGTCGTCAGTCAACAACAACTGGCCTTGTCCACCATCTCCAAGTGTTGTCAACAACAGACCTCGCTTGTTTATCGCACTCAGTAACAACTGATGTGCCGTTGCCAAATTTTCTAAGTCCAGAGTTTGGGACAAGTTACACAGAGTACCCTTATTTTTGGAGGTACCACAATTTCCTTAAAACGCAGAGTGGAATAAGTTAAGGGAAGCCACGGTGCAGAAAATCAGCTCAATATGTGCAGCCATTTTGATACAATACCACTGTATGTCAAACAGATACACACATAGACCCATAGACCTGGCCCATAGCAAATACACACACTAACATAGCATCGCACAGGTGAAAATGAGATACACACACACACAATTATGAGGAGATTCGGCAGCTGACTAGTGAATATTATTAAGGTGGCATTATCGCATTGCTGCTACAAGACCACCGTACAGTATTAACAGAAATGGTTTGTAGCAGCCAGTAGATGGTGACATAACAGCATTGAGCGACGGGCGTGTAGATAAAGCACAGTTCATTGTCAGGGAACGACGACCGGAACAGAATGATCAGCATGATCACTAACTGTGTGTGTGATGAGCAAGACCAGACTCAGCCACACGTAGTATCTGCATTGCGTTGATGTACGCCGCCTTCAGCCGATCTCCATCACTCAGTCCTACCAGCGCCTCACTCATCAACACTCCCAGACTGCTCACTGGGATTGGTACGGCAAATAGGATGGCCAACGTCGCCGCCAAGTCTATCTGCTCAACATGCTCGCCTCCGTATCTCACTCCTATATGTGCATCAAACAGCTGGCCATCACATTTTATAACAAACACTTTAACTTTTAAACACATAAACTTACAAGTCTTAGTTGATGCAAACATCCCACTGTCCTGTACACAGAGCTGGACGCTAAGTGTGATCATCAGGTGACAGGTTGTTGGCAATGTCCATCGTTGTCAAGTATTATCAACAACAGACTGACAACTGTCACTTGCTTGTCACACAGAACAGACTAAGTCGATGAAAGTTCATATGGCATAAACCAGCTTCATGCGTGCAGCCATTTCAATACAATACTGCTAGTGACAGACACATGCCGATAGCTAATAGCTGTGCTAGCGTAGCAATCTGTCAGTAAAACCTCAACTTCTTAGACAAATGTTTGATTTCTGACAGTGAACATTTATTAGTGCCGATTGTTTACAGCAGTGCATCAAAAGTTCTGTTGGTATTGTACTGAATCACAACGCTGACATCAAACGTGACCAGATCAATCAATGCACGTCACAATTATCAGATTATGTCCAATACAACATCAGCACAATTTTGACCAAAAAAGTGGATCTGTGAAATAACTGCACATTGCTGGCATGCAAAATACCTCAGCAATGAGCAGCGTGCAAACTTAGACGTTTATTAGACTTTATCATTCAAAGTCTTTGATTAATCTTCAGCTATAACACCATTCAGTAAGTTGCAGTCATCATTCATACTTACAAATTTACTTACTTACAGCATAGCTAAAAAAAACTTGTAACTTTAGGTTTTAAAGTTTGCTAGAATTCGTGAAGTTTAACAAACTTTTAAAACTTGTAAATATTTGTTTAGCCCACTCAGCAAACTTGCCGGAAGGGCTATGTATTTTTTGATATGTTCAGATAAACAATGGCATTTTTCAAAAAAGCATCAAGTCAGCAATAAACGCAATGATTTCATGGTGTGTACAAGCACTTGGCTGCGGCTTCTCTGAGTATGCAGCTTAGCAAGTTACTGCACAGTAAACTACAGAGTAACTGTGAGAACGTCACAATCTGTATTGACATTATATCTGATATCTTGTCGTTTAAATAAAAAAACTGACTGGCTGTTTTACAATTCGTTAAAATTAAACCACCAGTCGACACTTGTAGATGGAGTCTTATTAACCTGGTTGGTGATGACGTATAAAGCTTCTATCATCGGTGACTCACCGTGTCCGCGCTGAAACGTGGAGCTGATGAAGACGATCGGAGTTCCTGTCTCACTCGGCGTTGAGCCGCCATGACCGCCGTGGTCACTCATTCCATGATCACCACACACTATCAACAGTGACCGCAATCCACGTGCTCTGTCCTGGGCCAAACACGACACACGGCAATCGTTTTATCTATTTATTAGGTGTTTGTATATGATTTACAATAACAGAAATACACAACATTTTCAGAAATTAGCTCAACAACACATCACACCGTTAAAATCATCTTTTTAAATATGGAGTTTGTTTACAATCAGTAGCCTGGACTGTGCGTTTTTAAGGAACAGATTGCCCATCATTATAATATACGAGTAAGTAGTAGATTATGACTGTTCGGTGGGGTGCTAATCATGCTCAGCTACCACAAATGTTTCCAGCTCTCACAAAAACTAGTCACTGAGGTCGGGCTGCACCATCCATACTTTAATTTAAGTAGTTCTTAAATATCCATGGAGATTTAAGGACTGCTTAAATTAAGTATAGATGGTGCAACCCGACCTGAGTAACAGAAATTATCGCTGATAGTCTGATAGAACATACTTATCACACATGCACTGGTAAATCATTACATGCTTAACTGTATTTGTTTGTGTCTTATACAATACTACAGGGTGGCATGCAAAAACGTGGAAAATTTATACTTCATAGCTCCGCTTTAGCTAATGATGTTTCTCGAATGGAGTGACTGCTAATATGACCAGAAATTAAACAACTAAGTAAGCAACAAAATGTAAGCAATAAAATGATTTATACAGGCTCAAACAGTACAGTAATATTTGTGCTTTTTTGCCATTCTTCACAATAAATTAAATTGACATATTTTACCTCCGATTCAAGATTTTCTTGACATTATGTGTACTATGCATTAGTAATTTAGTATATGACTGTTGTTCATATAATTATGAAGAATTCTGGTAAAATATCATAAGACCAACAGACAGAAAACAAGTACCGCCTGGCAGTCAAAGTTAAGTACAGTACGATGACAACAACATAGACAAGAACACACAACACATCGGCGGGATCAAGAACCTGTTGCTGGAGTGAACTGACGACACGCTGCACAATTTCATCCATTTCACTGAGTTTAGGTTGAACCAGCAAGCTGCGCGGTCCTTCCACGTGACCGATGTGATCCAGTCCAAGATAATGAAGCACCATAACGTCCCAGTCATTGCGTTCTAATTCTTCATCAATATGACGCGTCACATTGTCGTCAACCTAGGCACATAGACCGATATTTCACTCTATCAAATCTCACGATTTAGCCTACATTAAATTTATCTATATAAAACTTACACAGTTCACAGTGGCTACAAACAATCATATAATACAACCGCAGTTTATTTGCAACATCAAATATAAATTTCTTCCTATTAAAAGAACAGAAAATGCACTAGAAAAATTTGCTCAAATGACGATCAAGGTACCACCAATCGCATTTCAACTTCACTTTTGTAGATTAACCTTGACCTTCAATCCCGGGAGAGCTACGGTCATGAGCCATATACATGCAAAAAGTCAACATCAAAAGTCACTCGGTTCAGATGTTAAGAGTGAAAATAGATGGATGAACAGACATACAATGATAAATGGATGGAGAAGATTGCATTACCTCCCATGATAACGCGATCAGTAATAATAGTGTATGTTACTATTCTTGTGTATACTAGGTACAGTGTATTTTCATCTTTCAATATGTGCTTCATTTCAATGACTCATATATAGAAAAACTAAAATTTCTGTGAAGATTTGGCAAAATGAAAGAAAGCAACATACCTCAGTATAATCAGTAACAAAAAATGACGTAGTTCCATCGGATCTCTGAAACAGCTTTGGAAACATCCTAATCCATGTGTCATCGCCATAAAACACAATACGTTTACCGGCTGCATGCAGCTGTGACAAGATGTTATCATCGCGCATAGCCGCCGTGTCAAAGTTCAGAACCACGTCGACAAAGCCGGGAACAGTGCCTGTTGTCAGAGCCTGCAGTAAACATCAATGCACAAATGTCAATTAACTTTACACAAAATGTACCAAGCTATTACGTAAAAAAGCGATGGCAGTTTGACATGCAGCCACCTGGCAAACGGGACAGACAGAGAGACAGACAAGAGAATCACAGCAGTAATTTATGCTCTCTGCCACAGGGTGGGGCATAATTAATTTTTCTTCTCTTCCACATAGCATCAATAGCCTGCTAACAAAAAAACATTTGACAGCTGATATAAAACGCAGAATCATCATTCTAAAGGAGTTGATAGATCAAGAACGGCAAGGCCACTGGACTATAGCTAGAGTCAGAGCTTCGAGTTTCTTTTCAGCATTGCTGCTATCATCTTGGTGACAAGAAAGGCATTTGGCCTGTGAAATAACTTTCTACTAAAAGGCTCACTGTATCGGTGGATCTCACTGAACCTGTAATACTACTCCAGAAAAGGCCAGTAGGCAGCAACTCAACCATTGGTGTAAATGCACAAAAAAGGATATCAAATGATGGTGAATGTGATCATACCTTAATTCTAGGCATAGTAACAGTCGGTGGATGTGCAACAGCATGAAAGCTTGCTGTCTGCTGATCCACTATGCGACGACACAGTTCGCTCATCCTCGGCTCAGTGCACAAAGTATATTCGCCATTGTTGTTGACATCAGGAAGCACAAAGTCAGTGCGAAGAGCATCAATGATGATAAATACAAGTCGTTGATACACTGGTTCCAATAGACAATCACTGCCTGCTGCTGCAGTCATGTTATCTTTACAACAGTCGTCCTTCAGAGTGAAGCATCCATCTGCGACTGAAGCAGTATCATCAATAGCTGGCTTCAGTGGAAAGAATCCACCAAGAAAGATAACAATGCCAGCGAGATGAATTAAACAAGATAATATAATAATGTTGACCACAGCTGCTGAATACATGCTAAAAATCTAAATAAATCACAAATATACAAAGTCACTAAGTATATGTTAACAGTAACTGCAAAGCCATACATACTAAGTTAGATATATATACATATATATATATATCAATAAGCTGTCTAGTTATAATAAAAACTGAAAGTCAAAAAAAAGTACACAATACATTATTATTGTCGTCTTCCTTGTAAACATTAGGCACAAAATACAGAATACAGTTCATCTATATTATAGCACACACAGAGTACAAGCGTCCAAAGTAATTTGTCAAAAAGCTGCCACATGTATATGTACAGTGTCAGTCCACATATGCTTCACATGCATTGTCACCCCTTGCAGTAGCAAATGCCCTCGTCTGCCACAAGCACTGAGCAGGTGAACAATGCAAAGTGCCTGTGGTAGATTCATGAGTGAAAGCTGTCATCCAGAAGAACATTAAAGGGCCAACACATGTCCTCCTCAAAATATCCATTTCCCTCAGAGGGAGGAGGTCTGTGGCTAGACTATTTAATGCATCAGTGTATTGTTGTATTGGCACCAATACACCGAGATGATGATTGCCGTATATATACGATGGCACAAAGGTACGACACCATGCCAACGTGTACGCCTCGTTGTACACTCCTGTATCAGCCTGTCTATTTGTCTGTTGAGAAAACAAGCTACACTGTATGGCCGATACAAAAACACGCAGCTACATTAAAGATGCTGCAGCACTGCGCTATACCGGACACAGACGGGTAAGGATGAAATCCGGAACAGATGCCGGAACGGAACAGAACGCTTGCATTCCGGGTTTCATTTAAAATTTTATGAAATCTGGAATAGAACCAGCTCTCAAGTCTGATCCCCTAATGACATCGCGAACTTAATCGATCGGTTCAGCTGTTTTTGCCGGTATGCCCAACACACGGACATACATCACGCTACGTTCGACATCTCTAACAACAAACCACATCTATACATAGCGAGCAGGCGATACAGCCATAATAATTAGTAGCACTGTTGGTTACTATATGGACATTAATAAGCTAAAATACAAGTTATTATACCTCCAGGCCGGTACAGATTTGTTTACAAACAAAATCACGTGACTTAGTTAGTAGAGCTGCTCCAATTTTATTTTTATCAATCAATATTTAATCGATTTTTTCGCTCCAGCGACAAGCAAAAAAGTTCGAAACGTACAAACCACAACGGTTGAAAGAACAGGTGACAAATATTTTAGCACAATGCTGGTTATCGGTATGGCTAAAAATCGTGAATGTAGCCTGTACGCCTTCTACTTTAAAGTTGTCAATGCCTGTCACCCGGTGTACGGGTGCATACTGCCTGAATACTGTCTACTGACGTTAAATGGCCCGCCAATGTCTCACAGAAATCGGTCGACATTGTCCGGATTTCGTCAGTAGGCCTATCTGACATGTCGACAGCGACAGCGGCTGCTGCTGCAGCAACTGCTGCTGCTGCTGTCCTACTATATCGCATCTGGAGCATGGCAGGGCAGAGCAGACGCGTAGGTTGGTTGCTGAGCGATTTCTCAATGAGCTAGCCAGTCGGCGGCACAGTGAGCTGCCGCCCAGCTACGTCAGCAGCTGCATCTATTATGCACCGGGCATGACGTCAGTAGAAGCAGCTGACACCGTATCACCGATGCTCGGCGCCAGTCCTGCAGACGTTTCGCTCGTAATTTGCTGCCAGTTTGCTCTCTATCGTGCACGGTAATTTCGGTTTTGCTAACCACTGTAGTGTAATGCGTGCGCACGGAGAGAAATCAGAAGATTTACTTTGATATTGAGTCGATAGACAATAGTGCGGGCCTAGCTGGCAGTAATCGAGGGTGGTCGATAACTAGGCGTACTCCGCTATACGCTATGTCTTCATACGCGCCGACGTAGCCTATATGTACGAGATAACGCTGAAACTAAACTATTGTATAATGTGACCTATATGGCTGTTTCGACGGTAATAAAGTAGTTGTCTGTTGGCATACATCGTGTACGTAGTACAACTCGGTATTATTCGCGGTTATATAGGCCTAGTGCCTATACGACAGTCTGTCAACTTCAAATCTTCAGTGACTGGTGCTTGTACTTGTAGGTCACATTACTAAAGGCCTTTTGTTACAAGTAGAGTGGTATGGTCTGTCTGTCTGTCTGTCTCTCTGTCGGCTGGTAGCCTATCGGTCTGTTAGTCACAACTGTTATTCCTTCAAACCGGCTCATTCGATCGAGATGCCGTTTGGGATGGTAAGTGGGGTGGGCCCAACCTCATTTGAGCCCAAGCCTGAACCAGATGGGGTCGATCCTTCCACACGTGAAGGCTTTTAGGGGAGGGGATGTGCTGGCCTATTGATAAGCATTGGGAATTTATGAGTGAATTGTGAAAAGAAGCTCCACCTATCGGGATGCAGTTGGGTTGTGACTCGTGTGGGTTAATGCACCGTTTTTGAAATTATTGATAGTGCCCGTGGTGGCTTAGTGCCACCTAGCAAGTACGGTTGAACGATCCGTGGTCGGAATAAAGTGGTGATCGGTGCATAAACGACTGAATCAACCGAGATGCAATTGTCGTGCGGTATATATATATCAAGCTGCAGTGCATGGAGAGAGCATAGTGCACGCGCTATGTCGAGCGTCGCACGTGCACGCGACACAGGATCGACAGATACAGATGCTGGTCCCCGTGCACCGCTGCATTTCATCGTAAACTGAGTCACTTTGCATCGCATTTGTCTCGCCGATTACGGATAGTGACGTCATCCACAAAACCGGAAGTAGGCCTATACGTAATATAAGCCTATTGCATTGTCGTCAGAGGACCGACTAAGCTGCAGCCACGTCAGGTAGGTAAAGTGTGACGTCTGTATTTGAGATATGCTGGCCAGCAGACAGACAGACAGACAGACATACTGACACGCTAGTTGCAATATGCCTTGCCCCTGCAGGCCGGGCGTTGTAAGTAGGCCTAATAATACGAGTAGGATACAGTGTGCATTTCTTTCAGAAACGTTACTGTAAGGAACAGTTTCAATGCCCAGTAGGCCTAGCTGCATCCGTCCACTTCATCAACTGACTGATCATTATTCGAATGCGGTATTAGCGGTGGGTCTGTGTGTTTGTGTGTCTGTCACAAGCCGGTATTGTATTATATCACAGTGACAACACGGATTGAGCTGTTTTTACCAATACCAACTTCCGTCGACTTATCCTACACTGTATTTTATTTACGGTTATGGTATTGCCAAAAATACGGGTACTTTCCTCTGGAAGTTGTGTCCGCAACTCCGAACCGAGAAAAATTTCGCCACGGCACGTCCACCGTCGCCAAGTGTTGTCAACAGTCGGCCGACAACCGTTGCGTGTTTACCACTGCACTCAGCGTCTATACCATGCGATCGGCGGCGTGATGCAGCGCGTCGCGCGGTCCGTCTGCGTCGGCTGAGACCTGTGATGTTTAATTGTTGTGGTATCAGAGTTGACAGCTGATTGGTGGAGGAGCCGTCAGTCAAGGATGGCGGGGGCGGAGCCAGACAGCGAGTCTGTGCACTGTCTGCGTACGACTATGCCGAGTATGAGTCGACTTCGCAAGGCTCGTGCGTTCTTCCACGACCTGCCAGGCCGCAGTGGCTTCGGCGTGCCCAGCGGAGCGCCCGCGTCACAGGCCAGGGTCTCGTTTGTCACCAGGGAGAACGTCGAACGAAGCTTCATGGTGCTGCGAGAAGGTCATCAGCTTGACCGATCTGACCTACAACACGTCCAGGTACGTGCCACTTACTACCCACGCGTGCAGTAACCACGTGCAGTATAGTCTGGAAAGTGAGTTTAACCTGTTAGTTTTCACTCTTAACTTTTGAACCAAATGACCTTTGACATTGACCTTTTGCATGTGTATGGGTCATAACCGTAGCTGTCGTGTGATTGAAGGCCGGAGGTCAATGTTAGTGTTATGGTCTCAGTTTGAAACGCAGTCGATTGGACCTCAATTACGGTATTAATTGAAGACATTTTGCTATTAGTTGCTGCTGGTGGTGGTGGTGCTGTATCAGACACTGTTGAGTCGATGTCCTCGGACTGACAACATCCTGGAAGTGCTCGATGACAGCGGCTGGAACATCCTTCAGCGAGTCATCATCTGTAACCAGCCACAAGTCGCGTCGATGTTGCTAGCTCGTGGCGGCCTTGACCTCAACGCCGGTGTCTGTACCTCGCCCCTCCATCTCGCCTGCAAGCTCGGCCATGCCGCCATCGTACAGGTCTGCTATAGCACCTTCAGTCTCTCCACACCCACCAGAACTGTAGACAATGTCATGGTCATACGATCGTCAATTAAATCGTCCATTTAGGATGAACTGCCGGTGGAAAACGACATCTGAGTAAATTGATCATTATCTGCCGGATTTAATGCCGGATTAAATTAACGGGAGATTAATTTGCTGTGGAAAAACCGGACCTAAGAACCTCTAAGGCCGATGTTATACACGTGAAGTGACGTGAAGTGATGATGATGGTTGCAGATGTTGTTGGACGGCGGAGCTCGAGCAGACATCGCTCGTCGAGTCTGCTATCCAGTCGCTCATCACCTCAAGCCGGCGGTCGGTGCTCGCAAGCCGGCCAGGTTCCAGTGTCGAGTGGCACTGCGGGTGCCGGCGCCGCCCGTCGCCTACGCCATTCCCAACGACCGTCACGAGGTACTGCAGGTGCTCATGACTCATCGAGCGTCGCGTGACGTCATCAAGAAGGACTTCCTCGTCCACGAGGCGTGCAAGTTCCGAGCGAAACGCTGCCTCCGCATCCTCGTCGCCTGCCTACCTGAGCAGGTGAGATATAGGCTCACCTGCTCAGGTAGGCAGGCGACGAGGATGCGGAGGCAGCGTTT
>Ga0209782_1001064_pt1 | contig 13698 bp, 4 predicted proteins | sample WorMetmaBAHAMAS1_FD_187390 | JGI IMG/M metagenome (GOLD analysis project Ga0209782, IMG submission 187390) | Marine gutless worms symbiont microbial communities from Max Planck institute for Marine Microbiology, Germany - Inanidrilus... | ecosystem: Host-associated > Annelida > Digestive system >... | reverse complement strand
ACGCGACAGTAAAATAGTATGCCGATGACGTTGCGAGTTTATGCAAGTTTTTGCAAACTTTTGCTAGTTTTTGCAACGTGTTAAGTTTATTTTATTGCCGCATTAAGTTTATTTTATTTTACACGTGTGGACGGCTTTAACATTGTTTTAGCTCCCAATCCGATCTCGTATCGTAGACCTCGCAGGTGGGGCGGGCTACCCGCCAGCTTTTTTCTGACTGGACGTTTAACATTTATATGATTATTATCCATTTATATGATTGTCATATCCATGATGTATATACAATTTGTTACGATGTCTGCATCGTTTTTTCACCGAAAGCGTAGCTAGGCTATGGAGTTTTTTGTTGAAGAACATTTCGTTCTTTTTCTGTATTTTTGCTCAAACCTGTTAAGTAGTTAGTCACTTCATTTGAAGTGTTAGTTGAACATAATTTCGCCAGAGCTGTTCAGCGACTGTTGACAACTAAAGCATGAACATTTCATCGCCTCCTCACTACTGCACTCCCTTCCTTTTCATCGGTGACAAGTCTCAGCCGCTGCAGACGGATCCGCGCGACGCACTGTGTCCCACCCATCGCGTTGTGTGCACAACTCTGAACGCTCAGTATGATAAACTGGTGACGGTCGACTGTTGACAACGTTTGCGACGGTCGACGTGCAGTGGCCATTTTTGTCTACTTGCAGAGTAATAAAAAGTTGCAGGGGGAAAGGCTAGAGTCCTACGTTGGGGCAGACGCCGCAAGGAACCGGTAGCGTAAAGAAGCACAATGAGTCATGGAAATGCGCGCTGTGGCTCAGCAGTGCCTCCACCTCTTGACAGGAATGGCCTAGGGAAGGGGGAAAGCTGAAAACATGACAAAATTATGATTAAGTATTGAACAGGCATATTTTGTTGCATTTTTCAGCTCACAGCACCACCGTCTGGTGGTCATTCTTGAGAACGTGCAGCTCAAATTCCACTATGACCCAAACTTGTTTGGGTGAGCTGGTTTACCACTGCAGAGGTTGTCAGGCTCTTCCCTCAAGCCATGCCTCGGTACACCATTGTGAACCTCTGACTGGCCAACCTCTACTTGCTAATACTTCCAGTTTTCTGTATACGGCCCAGTACACCCAAGTTGCTCCATATCAGGCCAGATCCCAAAAGTAAACCTTAAGAAAATTGCAGCAAGTTTTTAACAAGCTGGCTGTCCTTAGTTCCGCAAATTTTGAATGTGGTATATTTATGCTTTATATAATTTAACACGTGCCATGCATATGCATATAAGGCAACTGTTTGTTACAATACATGTTACTTATTATCTTTGTTATATAGGTTATTTTGTGAAATTTTTGTTGTTCACATATCACATACACTTGTGAAATTATACTATACTGTATATAATGTAAGATTGACATAGATTTATATCAGCTATAAGACTAGTTGTGTGACTAGGCTATTGCTGCTTTTTTGTATAAACTTAGCTGTTTGGAGCAACTGTGCAATCAGAATATCGTAAAAACACTCATCTCTGGAATCATATATTGCTTCTGCTGTGTTATTATTATTTTCTGTTTGCCCAGGCGGTACTAATTTACCCAAATTTCAATCACTTGCTACGTCATTGCCATACGCCAGCTATTGGACAATTGACATTTCTCGCTCAAGGAACAGATTCATTAGATCAAGAAAACAGTCGTGCCTACGACCGTTTTCTTGATGTGACAGTTGATCGTCACATCAAGATCTGGAAGAACTGAGTACCAGTTTCTTCTGATGAAGGTCTCGTGATGAGACTAAAATGTCAAGGTAATTAAAGAATATGGTTGTGATTTATGAATTACAGTACGTAAATTTCTCGCTCACACGCTGCATGCCACTTCAACTCATTTTTCACTGTTTGCTGAATTCTGTTGCAAATCTGTGAAAATTCTATAAATATGTTGCTAACACTGCATATATACCGAGGAATAATTTCATTATTTTTACTACTTTTTAAGCAATACTTATATAATTACTTTGTTATATACTGCATATTATGTTGATGTGTAAAATATACATACTCACTGTTCGTCGAATGGCACATATTCCACTCAAGTGTTACAACATGAAAACGAAAAATAATAAATTAAAATTAACAGCAACAATTTGGAAGCATTTTCAAAAGTGACTTAGTTTCACAGCGACTGAGACGACTAACAATATGTGATGAATTTGATGAACAGCTGCTAATATGCACAAATCAAACATACATATGGTACATTATTTCTGAAATGTACATACAAAAAGTACAGGCATTAATATGTTTGTATGCATACAAATATGGTAACACACACTTGAAGATAATTTTAAAATTCCAACAACAGCGACCACCACAGTATCATATTAGCAACTAAAATGAATGGAAAATGTGCAACAGCACTGAAGGGGGAATGTAAAGGAAAATAAACAGGCAAATAAGTACACTATTGGCATCAAGTTAAGTTCCAGCATGTCTGAATTCAGCAGATTGTTTTGCTACTAACAACATGGCTATTGGTAAATATTTCTTATTGTACATATCTTACACATCAAGTAATGAGTTACGGTGATAGTCATCACACAGTTTGATGGGTCACATAGGTCTCTATGAAAACCTTTTGGGACTAGTTTTTATTGGAATTTTTATTCAGACGTTGTAAGCATCAATGTGAACAACATTAATGCTACCATTTTTCCAGGTTTTTATGTAATTTGCCAATTTCCCGTGGTCGTAGCAAGATGAGACACGATTCTCATAAGAAAAATCTGCCAGGGCATGCCGTGCATTTTTCTCACAGGCCAGATGCTCTTACTGAAGCAATAACGCCCAATTAGTGAAAACAATAACAATACTGGCAGAGTATAAAATAACAACAACAGCAGTACGAGTAGTCAATATCACGATAATAACCAACAGATAAGATAACAACAGGTTAATGTACTTACTTCCTCATTATACCCACAATTCCGTTTTTATTCACCGATCATTTGCAACAGTGATACTGAATATGCAGGTTAATCAGCAATGGTATCTTTATTGAATGCAGTCAACGTTTAATCATGCGGTAGCAGCAGCTCACAGCGATAAACTACGTGTAATTAGTCTGGAGTGACTAGATCCATTTGACTAGAACCTGCAGTCATTACTTAATCTGAGTTGTTGGCATTCCCCAGGCATTATTACGTGATACCCTTCTGGATGGCTGTCTGCTGCAGTAGCGATCTCCCGGCGATGCGCCACTAGTGAGCAGCATTTCAGTAATAGCTTTGCACTGTTAGACTGTTGCTGATTTTATTTTAAATTTCAGAAAGGTACATCCTGGTCATTATCGGAATCAAATCAATTTTGTCACATCTCAGAACTTAACGAATAACCGGTCTGACAGGCAGATACAAAACAGGAAGCAAAAACAGAACTCATGGTCACCTTAGTGGAGCTAATAAATGCCAGCTAGTGACAATATTCACACCAGACATCAAATAGTCTACCACATAAACATAGGATATGCTTCAACACAATACAAATATGATGTCATAAATTACTGCACAGAAGGCAGCTGAACTGACTAGACTACAAGATCTACAATACTGAGAGAGCAACCAAACAGTAGGACATCTAAACTCGCTGAAAACAACAAATATATCGCTATTTTGCTACTGATGGCTCACAATGCAGCAAAAACAACATTATAATTATAAGTAAGTAAGTAAGTAAGACTATTTATATACGGCGCTATTTTACAAAAAGTCACAAAGCGCCGTATATAAATAGTCTTATACATTACGATTTTGTTTATAGCACAACCAACCCTTCAATTCAGATTAATCTGACCAATTTTTGTGGACAACGCATGCTTGCAAGCAATATATTCAAACATAACATTCAGAAAATGAAATGTCACATATAGCACAAGTGTTGACATTTGAACCGAGCAGCATCATAACTGAATGTCATGTGAACAAGCATGCTTTATCGGTTTCATTATACGACCCACTACTAAAATTAGAAATTTAGTAAGTGACTTCTGCGTAATGACTACAGACACCATTTTAAGAAAATTACTATGCAATTTTAAAATAAAATTTGTTAATTATTCTTTACTTCTAAAATTTTCAAAAAATCCAACTACAGTAGATGGTCATATTATCAAACACAGCAAATACAAAAGTTTGTTCAACACTGGAATTAGACAGTCCTCAGTCGAAATCCTGAAAGTCACGTTTCACTCTCGTGCAGACATTTCAAATCTGGGACATCAAACGTGAATGTTGCACTCGCAATCATTTGTATACTGCATAGTACTAAATGTAAAGCATCACAACGGAGTGACTGATAAATTGGCCCTCAGTTGGTGAACTACTGCAGTTAAATTCACTACAGCAATGAGGGCCCTGCACATATTAACTGGGACAATTTTGTGTTTTCTATTAAAATATTCAGCAAGTCTGGCTAGCAGTTTGCATAACAAAGGAAAAGCTGTCAGTCATCAGCACAAATCACTCGTATCACACCACTGCAGTGCCGTTCTTATTTCTCATTAATCCACCTCAGTGGTAGGAAGATGCTAAATGGGATAACAACTGTGTAAAGTAAAGTAACATTAATCCTACCATTCAGGTCATATTGCGCCTTTAAGGTAAAAACTATATTGTAAATATTAAAGATTTAATAGAGATTAATCCTTGGAGTAAGGTGAATGAAAAGAAAGAAAAAATAGACATATATATGTATCACTAGAATTAGATTGAATGAAGAAGTTGTAATTAAATAAAATGTTTGATTAAAGAAAGTACAACTTATGTAACATTTCTTAACTACAAACAACTGATTGTACAAGTTAATCGTTTTAATAAAATTTAGTATATTTTGGATGGGTGTGTGATTGAAGATATTTTTAATATCAGTAAAAGAATAGTACTGATGTCATGTGTGATCAAAAGAATATGAATAAAGTGATCAAGTGCACGGATGTGACGCAACTACGAAGTTGGACACCAGCTCAGCATTATTGGCCGAATGACCTTAGTGGCACCAGCCGCAGTGACTCACGTTGACTAGGGGACACTAAAGTCACTGAGTGACGAATAACAGATACAACTGCATCATTCGCCGACTAAACACACGTGACAATTAACTGCAATCTGCAGAACAATTATCACTACCCTGCAATCACACGTTTTCACTGAAACATCAATCATCTGCCTGGGATACTCATCATCCGTTTCTCGTCCCTCCAATTTCTCCCACTCTCTAACACCAGATCAACAAACAAAACCTACATTCAACGGTTTCTGCTTTTCTCATTATTCATTTCAGTTACGGCTCCATATGGTAATTAGAAACTCTTTAGATTTTTAGCACACGCCACTTTATCACATCGAGCCAACAGCACCAATCACTTGCTGGTGAGCACCAGGCAGATGTATAATATGTTCTGTTAATACAAAAACATGCATCAGAGTGGGATGACAGACAGAATACGATCTGAACCCACAAAATTTTAAAGACACATTTTGCTTCCATTTTGCAATAGATTAACCGACACTCAGTCTGTTCAAGTAGTGAGGAGTCATTTTACAAGGAAGTTATTTTACGCTGAACCTCCATTTATCCCTGAGGTGTACTGTAGGCACCGTACAACAAGCTAACCTAACAGTAGACATTACAGGATGTTTAATTTACACATAAGGTGACTGAGTAGCACGTGATACTGTCATAAACACAGGCACAACGACTAAGCTGCAGTGTGTTGACAAGCTGGTGAATGTTTCCAATAACAACGAAACCGCCAACATGCACGATGTCCGATGCCGCTAGCGAGCAGTTTCACTTTGCTTCACCAGCTGGCATGTACATCCGCTTTGCGACGTCGTAAACATAAGATATGTCCGGCCGCTGTTCGGGGTTCGGGTTGATACAGGCATCGACCAACTTACGCATCTACAAGCAAACAAAAAAATCCTCGTCAAACTGTGCATATCTAACTGGCATATGATGCCGGCCAGATTACAGTGTGCACAGTTACAATGGTGATGAGTCTTGTACTGCACTTATTCTGTACATGTGCCTCTTCGCTTCTTGCACACCTGTGACCACGACAAGCACTGGATGTCTAGATGCTAAATATCTACATTATTCATTGCTGCGTTACATTCAGTTAATCTCGGCAGATGACTTCAACTCTGCAATGCAATAAATGATGTTTAAACAGTTCAACAGTTTTTGTTCAACTGTCTCAGTTGTTCTAAATTACTTCACATTAGGCCGAGTCTTATTTCCTGTAGCTGTTAGAGGCCAGATGCCTAACCTATCATCCTCCTAACAATATTGCCGTCACCACTGCCTTCCAGTCACAGCTACTTTACACACAGCAATGTCACAATACTGTATCAGTGTCTCGTCTTGCAATGCATTCATCAACAACTCTTAAAACTGTGGCATCCAATTTTGTCTTAACAAAAACAGAGATAGCAGAAGAGAAAGCTGTACTCCCAAGACTCACATCATGCCTTAGAGTTAAAAACGAGCAAGATTCAGATAAGATATCACTTACGGAACTTTATCTGTCAAGATTAGCTGCATTTTGCACATCCCACCAGAACAGCACTCATTTATGACAGTTTTCAATTTCCGGCTCAACAAGTTCTCTGTTTGCCCCAGCCTTCTACCATTAACTCAACCAACTGTTGCCACTGCCTCAAAAATTATGACCTTACTGAGCTATGATATCTGACAATTATTATTAACATGTTTAATATTATACCAGACACTAATTGTCAGTAAAGACTGAATATCAAACACAAGGCTTGCTACTCACATCCTCGGAATATTTGTCTGATGGAATTGGTGGGTAGTCGCACTGTTCTATCTTTTTACACAGCGAGTACAGATTCATTTTGTCACCATAAAACGGCGACTGCAGTGCTGCCATCTACCAAACAATGAAGTCCACACTACATATGTCAGAGAAAAAACTAAATATTTCTGCAAAAAATCCTTTTGTACTTTGCACAATACTAGTGGCTTCTGTTTATAATTAACACAGATTTCAAACACTCACTATTACCACTTACTACTTGAAGTTTTTGCATAACTGACTTCTTTTCTAAAGTTATTCCAGCACAAGTGAAACCACAATAGCACTATAGCACACTCAGAGCACTGATAAAAACCACAGAAAATAATCCAGGTAACATTTAAAAAACACAGAAATGCTACACATAATCAAAATAAAACACCATAAACAAAACCAAAATCCAGCATCAAAATCTAAGAATTGCTAACAGTTGTGTACGAATGACTGTGTACTACTGTCAGACACAACATAGCACAGAATACAACAGTTCTTATGATCCTCAACCTTAACCTCAAGACAAAAAAAATCACAAAATCATAACTCAGATGCTGCCCTTTGGATGGAAGGGGAAGGTTGGCAACTAATGACCATATCACAGCTCACCCATCTGTTACCTGTCCGAGGTGAACATCTCACCTGAGACAGGTGCATGTAACGAGCTCTCACCTCATACAGCAGGCAACCCAAAGACCAGATGTCAGATTTGAAGTTGTAGCCGTTCTCGTGAATTCGTTCCGGTGACATGTAATATGGGGTGCCAACTGAAACATCAACCACATTTTATTTCATGTAACAACTTAATTATTATAATAAATAAAGCAAATTTGACATTAACAGTAATCAACTCTGATTCTCATCTTCCTATCTCGTTCGCTTTGTTTAAATGAGAATAACATTATGCATTAGTACTCTACTACGTTACATCATTATACTGCCTGCAAAAATGATTTCAACACCAACAAATTGCTGAGAACAAAAATCCACAGTGGATATGTTATTATTTTCATATGTAACTACAAAAAGTCAGTGTGTCTAACCGAGAGAATGTGCAGCTGTGGTTTTTGAACTAAAGAACCGACCAAGTCCAAGATCTCCCAGTTTAACTGTTCCTTCAGCAGTGATGAAAACATTCGCTGGTTTTATATCTGTAACAAGTCATGCCATGCCATATAAAAGTAAACTAATAAAGCTGAGCTGAGCAAGGTTTAACGTCCCACCAAACACATTATAGGTCATATCGGGGACGGGTTTTATGGGTCAAAAGACCCAACCAACAGTGTCAAAGCACTGAAGGAAGAGAAGTCATAAGGATTAGGTTTCAATCCCATTAGGTCCACCCCACTGTGCTGACAATAACACAAACTAATAAAAACATTTATAAAGCGCCATTAGTTGCACAATTGAACTGAAGGTACTTTATCAGATGTCAGTCAGATTTGTGCATTTATAAAGTTTAGTAAGTCTATATCAATGTCAGAAATTACATCAATTAATCCAAAGCATAATGGAAAGTCTCTGTGGCTTGGTAATAAAACGTCTACCATAAATAGTCTGTCTGAAGAGTTAACCATTCGGCAGTGTTGCTGTCAAGAGCAAGAGGCACAATGCAAAGCATAAGGACCAGCAATTTATTAACTACAATCAATAAGGACTAAAACTTTCATAAGAACCACACAATACTTGTTAACAACATGTAAATTTTAGATGATAATAAAGGTATTGTAATTCATCAAGCAGAGTCTGTAGTATTTTACTAATTTAAAATCAATGCCTTGTTATATTTTTTAGTTTTAAAATGACGTCTACTGCAGCTGAAATGTGCAGATAAATCAAAAATGTAAAAAAAATGTTCAGTTCAGTTATATACTAGAGACACTGTGCTGTTGTTTCAATAAGATATTTCTGTATTTCGAGTAATAAAAAGAAAACAAAAACAGATATAGTCAGATTGATTCTAAATATGCTACTGGTTTATAATTCAGAAAAACATCTTAAACTTGCAGTTAACAGCACTGCATGCAATACAGAAGAACAGAAAAGTTCAAAACAGTACAGACTACAGATGTGCAAATAATAATATAATTTGGTTAAAATACTATACCAACTCAAACTTTTTAGCAGTACATTAATCACTGCATTAACAAATCTCAACTGACTGAAACATACACATGAATTAACAGATAATATATGGCTAGCAATACATTTAGTTGAACAAATATGTACTGAAAATGGCTCAATTAGAGTGCAATTCATTTACCAGTGCTATATGTACATACCACGGTGCATGATACGACGTGAATGCATATGATCCAAAGCACTGCATATCTGGATAAAGTATTTCCACACCGTCCTCTCAGGAATCAGACGCTCTTGTCTCTTGAAATGCTGACATCACAAGTTCACAAAACCACACTTAACACAATTTACTATGACTTTTTACACACCTAAGCATTTTCAGATGTCCGTCTGTCAACACCATTAATATTATTATTTTCTAGTAAAAACTTAAATATTTATCTACTTCATAATTTATACATAACACATACATTTACTACGTTATGTATAATCATGTTTCTAAAAATAGATGCCATACAATACATACAATGTAACGTATCTCACTAATACATACTGAAACAAGGCAAATTGTCTGAAACACAATATTTTTTTAACAGTTTTGGCATGTACATGCTGACACATTAACAGCCATTTTCCAGATGAATATGGGATTACCAGGCAAAACATCTCCAAAATAACTGATTTTGTATTAAGCGAGTATAAAGCCTTAACTCGATCAATCAATCGATCCTGATCTCAACCAGAAAAATCTTTTGCTAAACCTATCATTACTTTCATACACATACTGACTTCCGAGTAATGCTGTAGTGCGCTGATCTCAATTAACAAAGTTACTCAAGGCTGGGCCCAGTTAGTACTGGGATGGGTGACCGTCTTTGTCATGCATACAACATTAGTTTCTTAACAAGCGACCTAGGCCAATTCAGCCTCCTTGTTCTATCCTCAATAGGTCAGGAAACAAACACCAGCCAAAGGGCTGTGATCCTATGTGGCTGCGTAGTCACGGCAAACACATCTTTTTCTATCTGCAGATGCATGTGTGGGTGGCAGGTAAACTGTCTGAGTCCTCATTAACATGTGCGATACCTGAGTACTTTAGGGATGAATATCACATTCACATTCAGCATAAAATGCTATACAAATGTCCCGTTTATTGTTAATTACTGTAACGCAAGTAACTCTGCATGACTGCAATATCGGTACTAGCTAACAGAGTTAGAATTGATCTTGGTACTGATAATTCTGGAACCACATCCGGTCCACTCTAGATCGAATCGAGGCCGATCTATTTCTGTAGACTGGCATTTTGAACAATACCCGTAATCAGTGTCAGCGGTATCACCATGGGTGGTTGCTCTACAGACTAAATTTCATTAGTATCTAGATGTGCCACTCCAGGATTACTGACTAATTACCACCACGTGTTCCAGGAAACATGGCACATTTCACTGCCATTCTTCACTAGTAGACCAGATACTGACTCAGCCAATCCAGGTGATATAAAATTCCTGATTCGGTTAAGTCAGTTTTTTCGTGGACCGTTCTCACTCTACAAACCAAATAAATCAGAGCTCCGAGAACCTTGATCATCCGTGAGAGATCGCCGGCATCAGCAAGCTCCAGAACAATGATCAGCTCATTGTCCTCGATGAACGATGCAAGGTACTTGATCACATTTGGATGATCGAGATGCTTCAGCAGATCAATCTCCTTGATACAGTCCTGTCGCGCCTTGGCATCCATCATCTCAAATATCTGTCATGCACATTGGCAGCAGCAGACGGTAGCGTGTAATTTTACTCTACTCACATTTCAAATGGTTTAGTCAACTCGCACAGAGTATGTCAGGAATGATGCAATAAATGTCTCTATATTAACAATGTATAAAAAGCGTAAGTGATGAATTATTGGCCATAGTGCTTGAGTGAACATGTACTACATCTTTCTACTACTATCTCTACAAAGCACATGCTACTTTATCTAATAAGGAAACTCTGACAGTGATGCCTGTAGGCTGAATAGGTATTTTGGATAGTGATACAAAAATTAAAAAAACATTACTACGAGAGTTCAATAATTATTAGGCCACGGTGCTCTCCATAGAGCGAAAGTGGCCTATTGTCACCGAACATATCCTACAACCATCTGTTGGTCTGTGTGTGTGGCTGTCATTCCGGTGTATTGTGGCAAAATGGCTGAATAAATATGGGTGCAGTTTGGGATGGTAAGTCGGATGGGTCGAGAGATGAGGCAGGTAGTTGGCTTTGTGGAAATTGGTCCATGAGAAGGGGCAATTTTGAGGAAAATATGTGGGTCACCCCATTGTGACCGATCGGGAGTTTGAGGCATCACAGCCTCTTCCAAATCACTTTGGAATTTCTTGTTTAAAGAGACACAATTAACAATTATAAACATTAAAAAATAATGATTCTGCACAATAATTTATGTGACACCATTCTGTTGCTTGTGCAGTGGCTAACCTGAACTTTCTTCAGAGCAACAATTGTTCCATTTGACTGGCAGCGTGCACGGTAAACTGTGCTGAATTGCCCACGGCCAATTTTCTTCTCAATTTCAAAGTTTGCCAGTCGGCAGAATAAATCTTCGGAAGGCAGAGGTACAGCAACTGGTGGATTCACAGGATTTGTACTATCAGCACTCTGCTGCACCAGTTCACTAGCTGCAGCTGCTGCTGATGCTGCATTATATTCGTCAGACTCCATCACGTAACTTTAACAGAGTGAAGAAATGGTCAATTCTGGCACAGGACAGTATTAACGCCGTGTCTCATTATCACATGCTCCAATCCATATAATCAGCAGAATATTTTCTTCGGCAGTGCAAGCTATGTGCACACAATCAGTTTCATTGAGGTAATGATAACCTTGGCAAGTAAGCAAATTCATAAACACACCAACAGTTAAGCTGAGCAGTGGTGTGTGATGAGTTAACTGAAGTTATGAATGTACAAACAAACTGATGAACTGAACACACAAATACTTGAATGTAACAACAGTTCGTCAATGTCAGTCGGGATTCTGCACCGTTTTAAAATGATTTAGGTTAAAGTTACAGACTGCAATGGACAGCAGACATATTGTCAGAAAGGCACATCAAGGTGCATTCAAACCAGACCCAGCAGCACAGCAACACAACATACAATGCACAGCACCAAGTGTCGTAAACGGTCCTTCATAAACTTTCATTTACATTGATTTTTTTACAATTCACCAGAATAACAATGTATGAATTCATGGCAGCACAACCAGTGTGAAACTATAATACAACAGTGGTGTTCTGTAGTTTAAATTACTTCTAGTACATAACGTACGATAAAATAAAATGGTAATATAACGTATACACAGTCTGAGCTATGGTTGGCACTTGGTTGCATTGCACGCTATGTAATGTGAGTGCATTTGACTGAAAACAGCCCCTTAGGCCTTCCTGTTACAGGTGATAAAGTCAACAACAGCATGACAGTTCTGTGGTCGCAATACTGTAGAACAGTATTGATGGCTTCATAGTCTGAAAATTGCAGAACCGTCTTGACGGTTATTTTGGCCTACAGAACCCCATTTTCGCAGTTCCGTAGTCAGTGCGTTTTACAAAAGAAGAAATCTATTATGGTGGTAAATGATGCTGCAGTAAGAGGGCAAAAAACACTAAGTGGTGGTTAAATCAATATCTTTGGTGCGTAACTTTCGGTGAGCATAATATAGCCTCATATGGCGATGGCGGTTGTTCAAAACAATGATCATGATAATTGATTGACCAGTTAAGAAAGGTAGCACATTTCAAAGTGCAAATAAAGTTATACAGTGTGTCACAGAATTTTGTACTGCACATTTATCGCCACTATAGTGTTTTTGGGCGCTTATTGCAACGTCATTTACCGCCGCAATAGCATCATGCTTTACAAACTGAAGTATCCCTAACCATACACTAACCACCTGCTAGAATTACACATACTAACCTACCTAGAATACTGTGTTTTGTTGATTTTGCCAAGTATGGTTAGGGTTAGGGTTAGTGTTTGGGTTAGGGTCGCGTTTTAGGGTTAGTGTTAGTGACTGATGTCGCTGTTCTTCACCCGACCTCTACTGCGGCAAAATTTCAATGCCTAACACATTCGAAACTTCACGACTACCTCAATCCGCACCAAAGCACTGTCGGTGATGTGTTGCTATGGAAGCCGACAGTGCGTTAAATCATTAAAGAGGTTGTAAATTTCACTGCTTATAAAACTGCACAACGACAACGATACCTGAAGCGTAAATGCACAACTCTCGTTCTTCGACTACTCGGAAATTAGCTGTGATATTACAATGATACGTAACACACCTCAACAATTTACACAAAAATGCATGTGACGTCACAAAACTCTGTAAATAAACTAAACTGAAACTGTCAGTAAGTAATTCACCGTTCGGCTCTATTCGACGCGCGCGAATCGACGGCTGCGTGCTGCGTACTGCATAGTGCGTGCATACCAGTATCATCTGCGTTTTATTAGCGCGAGATGTAATATATACATCTCGCCACTTATGCTACGATGTCAGTGTCCGTCTGTCTGTCTGTCTGTCTCTCTATGACGGAAGTGAATTGGCGCATTATAGCTAATTTCGTTCGTTCGTTTATTACGCTAGTAAGGCAGCACACACAATAATACAACCACAATGAAATGAATCTATAAAACATACATCATACATATAAAAGCAAAAACATCCATGTACTTACAAGAATAAGTAAAATACATACT
>Ga0209782_1001063_pt1 | contig 13703 bp, 11 predicted proteins | sample WorMetmaBAHAMAS1_FD_187390 | JGI IMG/M metagenome (GOLD analysis project Ga0209782, IMG submission 187390) | Marine gutless worms symbiont microbial communities from Max Planck institute for Marine Microbiology, Germany - Inanidrilus... | ecosystem: Host-associated > Annelida > Digestive system... | reverse complement strand
TGCACCGCCGATGTGGCCTAGGCTGTAGCTGTGAACCTGAGACTGAGCAAACCGGTATAGAGACCCAGCAGATCAAAGGAGTTCCGGTTCATGCGACCCGGCCGGTGAGACCCCGCGCACGTTTAGCCCAGCCTTTATAGGCCGACCTGTCATATATGCCGATTTCCGCTTTTTGTTGCCACTTTTTGCTGCATTATGTGATCACTATTCATGCACCAACGTTAATACGTTATACACGGACAGACAGACAGACGGACGTTATGCTCGCAGCATCAGCGCGACATATGCATGGCATGTCGGAGAGATAATGTCGCGCTAGAAATGAAAACGTGATTAATTCCAGGAACTTCTGCACTGTTAAACATTAATTAAGTGGAAAATGTATAGTTAAACATTTCTGTTAAATAAACACTTTTAATGTCCGTTAAACTTAGCATAACCAAACAATATAGGCCTAATGGTGTATCGCATACATCGCCCAGGCACCCTTGTACGAAAGACTCGTCTAGTATTAGCGCCCGCCGTCGTCTAAGACAGCACGCAACCAATACCATCCACGCAGCAGGGGTGTTAGCCCGAGCTGCGATCCTGCTGCGGGAGCGTCACGCCGCCATTTTGTCCATTATACGATAATACGTCATCCATAAAACCAGAACTATACATATATAGCGAATTGCAACGCCGCCAGAGGAGGACTTATCGCAAGTAACATGAGAAGAAAATTTGGTGAAGTTTGGACGTAGGCCTACAGTATGGTTCCAGAGATATACTTGCAGACAGACTGATCGTAGATATCCACTAAAAACACGAAACTGACAAAGAGACGTGTGCGTCGCAATACACTGTAAAAATTATCCGTATATCCACGGATATTTTGTGTGGAGTTTTCCATATATTTTAACCGAACAGGTTCAGTATATACGTTTGTATCCGTAAATCGACGGAATGATGAAGCTCGCGGGCAGACCACATTGCAATAAGCCCGGGCTTCATTATTCCGTGGATATACGGATATTTTTACAGTGTATTCCTATCCCATGGGGGTTGAGTAATAAAAACAGCTTAATTATACGCCAGCTGTTTTTGGTGAACTTTCTATACCCATCAGTTCCATCCAGGTAAGGACAAAGGCTGATTAATAGGCTATGCCTAATAGGCCTAGTAGGTACCGTAACCTAGCTAGCTTAATTGGTTATAACGTCAGCAGTTGCAAGCGACACCCAATTTTAGTACAACAGCACTCATAAGTCATCATATCAATGCAGCTGTTCTGTTAAGGCGCACCCATGTATAGGCCCCAGTGCACATGCAGTGTTCACGTGCGGTGCAATTGAAAAAGCTATTCAACAAGAGGTGAGTATACAAAATAGGGAGCGTCTTCGTTACACTCATGTCACAGATATGGGTGTGATAAAGCCACACCCTCCTCCAACTCGTTTCTTGCTGATTTCGCCTGTCGATCTGTCTGCATGCTCAAAGCAACGATAGGCCTTAAAGTTAAGATAAAAATAACAATATCACTATATATTGTCATCGTGACTGCTCAAGGAAATTAACATTAGGCCATAGTGTATGCATATCTGTGGCCCGTATGATAGGCTAACTTGGGCCATTCTTGTCTCACTTCCTTCCTGCTCCTCATCCGCCCTTATAGCTCGATTAGGAAAGGGGAAAGGTGACAGGGTTGGACGGGAAAAGAAACTGAGGGATGGGAGCAGCTGCATGTTAGTTAAGATTACGCATCATACCTCTTTAAGTAAGTAAGCCAATAAGTAAGCAAGCACTAAAGTAAGAAGCATGCCACTAGCCGCTATAGTTCTATATACGCATATTTACAATTTAGATTAGGCCTAGCCTACATTTTTTTCATGACACACAGATATAAATCAGACACATGTAAAAAAATACGTTGTCTACAGCTTACCGGTAACAGATACAGCAACAGTCAGTGCTAGGCTACCATCTCCCAGGTATATGTTGTACCTTGATGTTTTGTTGGCCGACTCCTGAAATGCATCAGAATGTTTGGTAATTCCATCCAACTTTGTGCTTCTCATGACATCTGGAATCTGCATCAGATTCAGCACCACGCCATGCAGCAGAGAAGTCCCGGTGCAGCTAGTCACAGTGTAAATGGCGCATTATGGCTCTCTCTCGTTTGCCGTCTGACTACTGTAATGCTGACATCGATCAAATAACAAAAATTGTATGAATGTTGGTAACTGGTACGGTGGTACCTCAGTCACAAACGCAGAGCCAAAATGTCCAAGCACCCGATCCTCAAATTCCAAGCATAAAGGCCCAACTACGGTACCTGGTTTCCGCACTTATACACAAGCCAATTGTCCATTCGTCCAGGCAGTAACATCACTGAAGGAATGACTTGTACAGTGGCGCAAAGTCTAAAGATGCAGCGGTTTCTAATCAAATTCGAAGTATCACGTATTGCGCTTTTACATCAGCAGGTCTGTTAATGCTGTATCAGTTCAAACTCATCACCAAGTATAGAGTTGGTCCCATCTGCAGATTACAACACAACAGTCGTACACTGCATGGTAGCCGGTCAAGTAGGCTATACCGCATCAGTGTCCTTTCTTGGACCTTGCTGTCCTGCTCCACTATATTGCATTGCTGTAGGCTACATGACTGTTTGATGTTGACTGAGCGAATAAATGATGATGATGATGATGATCTTTAGACTCACGATTAATGCAGACGTCAAGACCTGTAGCACTTAGCTGCCTCACGAACAAGACGAAGGCTGGAGGAACTTTTGTGGCCCTGACGTCTGGAATAGTCTGACAGTTTTATCAGTTAGGCTAGACTCCAGTGTTGTAGCTATGGCTTCAACATGCAGTTTCATCATTGCTTTTATCACCAATAGTAGGATCACAGGACTGGTTTCGTACCGGAAGTAAAAAGAGGGCGGTGGCCATCTTGGTATGACGTCGCCAAAGAATGTTTAATAGCCCCTAAGTTATGCTCGTAGTCAAAGAATAAATAACCAATTACTCGGCCAGCTACAACTATTATTGAATGTGCAATGTGCGATGTGTGGTTGACACCACACAGAACAACTTCTGCTATGTGTGGCACTGTTCTTCATGACTTCAAGGAGTTTGGGCAAAAATCGAACAAGCAAGCATATGGAACATAACGTGTATAAGATCGACACGGCTGCAAAGATAAAGTAAACGTCGTTCTTTAGATTGTGCTTCTGTGTTGTGCTGCACAAAGCAACACTCAAAACCAGCATTCATGTGCTTTTCTGCAGTGTAGTGTGAAATTATTGGTTAAGCTTGTACCACTTCCACATAATTTTTTCACAAAGAACATAGCATGGACGACATTTAGCCTAACAGATGCCAGTTTTCCAATCTGCTTGAAAAACAACTGACATTGTCACGTCTGAAAAAGACACCATATTCCGAAAAACAGAAATAACAATATCAGATGTTGTGTACCTGCGTTCTTGAACAACAGGTAACAAAGCCAATGCTTGTCTCTTGCAGTTTTATAGTATTTATATTTATCTCTGTAGCCTCTCGAGTTTTCGAGTCAGCCTTTGCTCACATAGATGATCTGCATATCTTACTATAGGCCTACGTCACTCACAGCCAACGTTGACTTTACAGAGTCGATGTGCACTGCATTAGGACAACACTGGTTGTAACAGCATTTGATAAGAGTTCACCAGTTCAATACAGTATTACAAAGCATTCCTGGTGTTAAATATATCGCATCTTTCTCATCTATTCTCGTTTCTTGCTGCTTCAGATCAACAGCTCAAGACTGCCGGGCAGCTGTATCAGAGTATAGTCAACTGCAACATGTCTGTTGCCAGCAGTTGGTCAAGTATTGTGGGCCAGTCCAATATTAAGATGTTACCACTCTCAGCAAGAAAAGAAGATATTCGCAGAGGCAGTTGCATACAGCATCGCCAGTGATATCCATGGACACAGCATGCATGAGTTGTGCTCCTTTGATCTGCTCTACTGCTATGCTGAAAGCATCACCCACTTATAAATGGTTTAATTTCAAATTTCAAGCAATATTCAGCTTATATCAATCCAGCCCAATGGATTTTCAGCAACATGTTACAGTATCACAGGAGTCACATTGATGATGTTTTCTATCGTTACTCTCTTCTTTCTGCAGCTTAGCTGGAAACTCGTGGTGTTTGGTATCTTCTGTCAGTGTAATAGTTGTACAGTACGTCGATTTAGCAATTGCTTTCTTGTAGCATTTGGCATGGATAGTAACAAACTGGTCAGCATATCGACGTAGTTTCCTTATTTCCACTAGTTTTGTTTTTTTCTTCTTCTTCCTGCTGTTTCTTTTGTGATTGTAATGCAGCTATCCATGTATTAGTGGATGAGCATGAAAATCACCATACACAAGCCATGCTTTCTTCATTTTGTGTAATGCTGCTATGCACGACGTTATGTATTCATCACAACGTGCCAGTGATCAGTGACTTTCCATCTATCTGAACTTTGTTTGAGGCAATTCTTTAAGTCTCATTCTTCAACTTTAGCTATCAATTAGTAAATTCTTGTCTTGAGCCACGATTTTTCTCATTTAAAGAAACACTCTGCATCATGTCATCTGCTTTATGATAAATACTAACTCGTCTTGACGTTGCGGGGTAATTTTACTGCTGTTTGCTTCTTGTTCTTGAGTAATAATATAAGCATGGATATTGTTTTTTGTTCTTTCCTGCGTGCTGTTTCCGGCTGTTTTGACATTGTAATGCAGCTCTCCGTGTATCAGTTGATAGCATGAAAGAATCACAATAAACAAGCCTGTTTTCTTCATCTTATGTAATGCTGCTATCCACAACTTTATGTTATCATCACAATGTGTCCACGAATAGTGCTTTTTCCATCTATCTAAACTTTATCCCAGACAATTCTTTAAGTCTCATTCTTGAACTTTAGCTATCGATTATTAAACTCACGTCTTCAGCCACGATTTTGCCACGATTTTTCTCGTTTAAAGAGACACTTTGCATCATGGCTTCTGAAAATTTAGGAAAGGAACGTCTTCACCGTTCCTCGGATTAAACTTCGACAAATCGGGCAATCTGATAGTGATTTTGCACATGATTCGCAACACACCAGGTGACCACATGGCAGGAAGACGGTGTTGGTTTCGTGATCCATGCACACTTTGCATGTCCTTGCTTCCTTCAATTTGCGATTTTCCTCCAGTTGCACTGCGGCCTCATCTGCCGTTGTTTGTGTTTCCAGTTTTTCACTAATTATCACCTCTGATGCCATGGAAGTCGCCATAATGGAGGACATACTTCCATCTGAAACACAAGCATAATTATGATATACATACATGCGAGCTGGAGCTGGGTTAGCTTGCCAGTCACTTATTTTTTTCTTTCACTTGTTCCAAACCTATGTCTCCTTCCGGAAGGTACAGAACTATCCTCTTTAACACAGCTAGAGCTCCACTCCAGCCCTGGCTCATGCCTTGCACTCGTTATATCTCCAATAAGTTGTAAGATCCACTAATCATACACTGCACCAAGTGAAACACCAGTTGGTAACTTACAGATCTTTCAACGTCTTAATGGTGTGTTCTCTCATTAGTTGTTTAAATGTTTGTGTGAAAATTAAAAACAACGTTAATAATGCGTTTTTTCCTCAGAAATAAAATATATTTTAAACGTTTGAAACAACTACAGTTCTCTCTGTCTAAGTTATTCTGCACTTTCTGAAGCATGCACATCAAACGATGATCCAATCCAGTCATTGCAACAGCATATGACAGTAGAACCATACATACAATAGTTATTCTCTTCAAAACAACAAATTACGGAAAAATCATACAGATCCAGACTATACGTACATGGGATAGCTGAATTTGCAGGACTGGAAAATGACGGAGTAGAACAAGAGCGAACATATTATACTGCATACGATGAAGTGAACGCAAACTAATGTGTACAACACGTAATTATTTCACACACAAATCCAAATACATATCTTACGCCACATTCAAAGTTATATGGGAATTGTTTGAGGGACTTGGAGCAACAATGTGATCGATAGCAATAACACCTAGACTTTTTTTAGCACATAAGTAAGCAGTAAGCACGTTGTTTCAGTCAAAGACAGCGGTGAGTAGAGCAAGGATGAAACAGTGCCAACCGTCTTCTACCAGTTATTCACCTTGTTTGCACCATTCGCAGACGCAGCCTTTCCGGTTGTATATGAGCTGATGTCGCGCAAGACCCATCAGCTGTATACTGGAGTGTTCATGAAAGTTCAGGAGCTCGTACTGGACTTTTCCCTCACCAGTCCAATGGCAGACTTCGAAGAGGCATCCGCTGCAGCCTTTAAATCCGTGTTCGGTGATGTGGCCATTTCCGGCTGCTGGTTCCACTTATCTTCATATTTTCAATAAGTGTAACTCTAAATGCAGCATAATATATGTCCAGATTTGTGCTTGAAATTACATGTCGTACACATTAACGTTTTTCATTGAATCCAGTATATACGTTTACTGTTGTTCTATTCTGTCATTTTCCAATCCTGCAAATTCCAGTCACCCACATACATAGGCAGGCATGTGGTGATAAACGATAATCTACCTTTGTGTGTCAGCTCGGGCAAGTTTATAGATGGCGTCAATTCATGGCTCACTGGTGGCAATGACATGGCTGCTGTCAACAAAACAAAACATCTCACAATTTATTTTTTTTATATATTTACTATTATTATGAACATGACAGTTAACTCTGACAATGATATTCCTACTACAACTACACTGGACTTTTGTTTAACTGTACAAATACTTTGTGATCAATGTTTTAGATTAATACCCCAGATGGAGTTGTCTAAAGAAAGCACAAGAGACTAATAGAAATGACTTCTAAGTTCCTAAGATATGTTGCTGCCTTCCTGTCATCTAATCATCTAACCAAATATATAAAAAATACTGAGGACATTGTCATCAGTAATCATAGGCCTAAACACAAGTTGCCTAAAAATTCGCAAAATGCCAAATGCCAAATAATTAAGAGCAAGTTTGACTAAAATATGATTCCTTGTATGTATACTAACCTTCTGGCACTGACAGAGCTGAGGAGGTTGACGATAAATTGGAACGAATGTCTTGAGTACTAACAGGTGATCGTTCCCGTTCTGCTTGCAATTCAAGCACAGTCTCTAACAAACTCGCTGCATTTGGAAAGTCATCGCCTAAAGTATGCAAAAAATAATACACATTGCTCAAGAGTTATCAGTTCTTAAGTGACTGACATTCTACTGACAGGCTTCGTTCTTCAATCCAGTGAAGAACTGTTTTTAACAAACGTACATAAATCTGTTTATGAGCTAACACCAATCATTACTGTAATAGCCCATATATGTGCAACTTTACATTTAATTAGCAGTAGCTACTCTGCACAGTTTTCTGCTTTTCTGTGTGATTTTAATAACTTAATGCTGAGGTCACTCCACAAATAAGTTTTCGTCGTTTCTTTAACGTGTTACAAGAAAGCAGCCAAGCAATAACTATTTATATTTCTATTCAACGTGAACACCAGTGCATGTGTGATTTAGCAATTTATAGTCTATTGTGTCAGACAAACACAACAGAATAAACTGAAAGCGAAAAACAACAAACAGCGTATATGTCAGACCAGTGGTGGTGAGTCTTCTCTGAATGGCTTGGCGAATGAGATCGCGCGAATGTCCCAGTGCCATGACCGACATGACTACTGGCGAGTCAAGACGAGCTTTGACTTCACGTGGCTCTACACGGTACTGCACATCTGTGCCCAGACCACAAGGCAATCGTAGATAGCACACTTCACCCATGATTAGTACTGGTCTTAACTGTTGAGCAAAATTCGATCAGAATCGATGCAGCAGTTTCAGCTGACATGCTACCCAAATGCAGCTAACAGGCATGTCGATGCTCAGCCGTCGAGGGCCAAAGTCAAAACACAATTTGGGTACTTACCGTCATCAAAGCAGCATGATGATGGTTGCGTTTGACTCGAGAGGTATGACTTCCTAATAGTGGTCTATAGTGAACTTTGATCTACGATGAACTGTTGACAAGTTATAAGAATACACATGATGCAACATATGGCCCATTATGTGAAAACATGACGTTATCCCAAAATGGAAGTACATAACCTATTGCAATGCTCCTAGAAGACGCCGTAATAATATGCATGAAAACTTGGCGAAATAGCGTAACGTAAAGTAATGTGTGGTACCTGAGATATCCTAGCATACAAATGGACTCACAGACGATCAGACAGACAAACAAGCTTACTGCAATACTTGGCAATCTTTACGTATATGCAGCCTTCATAGAAAATGATTCCATTTCAGAATCTGGTAAAACATTACATGTAGATGTGCCTTTAGTTTTGATGATTTATTTTACTAACCAATGAGTAATAAGTAATAAGTAAAAACTAACTCTACTTACTAGAGCTTGCTGTATCACGTGTGTAGGTATTTCCAGTTGGAACTGTTGATGCCTTCATCAAATAAACAAACCATTATTCAGTTGCACATGATCGTATGATCTTGAGACACTTAGTGCTTTAATAATGCTCACTCTTTCAACAATACCCAAATGCGATAATAGCCGCAACTCTGAAAGCCGAAGTCAGTAGCTGCCAGAGACAATTTCAGGCACTTCCAGTCATCACAGCAGCACGCTAGCTGATGGTTGCATTTAACTGGAATGGTATGCTATAACTTTCCCTTAGTGTGTGAACAACAGATCAAAGCAAGGCAGTGGTGCATTGCATACTCCACCCGGAACCTCTTGCAATGGACTCATCTAGTCTTGGCACGTACAGGATGTAACCAGTACCACACAGTATGGGTGTTAACATGCAAAACATTATCATAGAGGCCATTATAGGAAAACAGTTGATGTCTATTATGACATCATGCACTGTTTTCCTATAATTGGCCCTATGAAATGTCATTGTAGTCCACCAAACCAGATCTTAAAATGCGGCCAGAGAAAAACCGAGCCACGTCTCCGTCAAAATGCACAATAAATTTGGTGAAGTTCGGACTCTGGCATTTGCGTGCAGACAGACAGACCGACAGACAGACGTATAGAGAGACACGGTCATCGGAGCATCATAATAACCTTGATATGAAAGTAAGTACTCGCCAGAGCTCAAGCTGGCATACAAATCAACTCTGAAGACCCTGCAGCTCCAGTGTCGGCTGTGTAAACGGCAACACCAGGAGCGGTGAAGGTTTAAACCCCACTGACTCAACTCCAGAACCACCCAGGTAATCTGCACAAAACTGCTGAAAAATATTGGGAATACCTTCCTGTCCCAAACGCACTCAGTCATTGTCTAGTCCTATAAGCTATTCATAGCTGTCAAAATGCACGAAAATCTACAGAAAATTGAACGTCACTCCATCCCTAACCCCCACTATAAAATCCAGGCGTGGCCTCGGATGTAAAGATTCTCACTGAAGACAGGAGGAAGCTGTCAACGACGTCTCTCTCTGTGGGAAGGTGTTCTCCGTGTTCGACGACGTAAGGACATCGTGAAAACCATCGTCGGTGTTCAGTCCACGGGTCGTCGCTCGGCTGCCAGTGCTTCAGACCTCCGTCACAGCAGAAACAACGCACGTTGTCCGTCGGACCTTGACAGTACATCCACTGAGTTAGAAATACACAGCTCTAGGCCTACGGGCAGGAAATCTACTCCAAAATCACTGACATTTTTAAACCTTAAACCTCACTACACAGGGTAACGCAAAAAAACAAGAAATTGGCTACTGTGAATAAGAAAGATGTCAGTAGTCGACTGTTGCACGATAGGCCTATGTTGAGGGACGTGTCCTAGTGTGAAAGCACTATTAGAAGAACTATTCTACAGGTTGTGCAAATAAGAAAACAATCCCTTGGGAACAATTAATTATCTCAGTACTGTAACAAATTTTTTCATCAAATTTACAGCTTTTGCAGAGGAGGTTTCCGGCCACATTGGAAGCAAATTTTGTTACAATATTTATCGTGGGCTAAAAAACCATTATTTCAACTTAAAAGTGCATTTTCTAAGTGAACCAGTAATGAAGTTGTGACTCAAGTGTAAAAATAATAGTAAATGTGCAATATGGTATGCCAGTGGATTATCACGTGTGGGCTGCTATGCTGGAACACTATCAAATACACATGCCAAAGCTTACCAACATCATGCCGAGCTGAATGACCGTTTTGTTAACCATATGGAATGATTTACTTTACGAGTTTATTAATTTGGCAAAAATTGTATCATTTTTGCAACAGATTTCGATCTAGTGTTGCTGCAACTGGTGGGTAATGACACTGTAAAATCCTGTTTAAATAGTGAGTGACTATAGGCAGCTGATATTCATTATTAAAACATTTGAGCTGTTGATGAAAAGCTCTGCAAAATCTTATTCGTTATTCATTAATATCCAATGCGCAACTTTATGTTCACTTTAAAAAGAAACTGCTGTATCTGTTGAACCATATAAGTTATTTCAATAAAATTTGCAGAATATGTTGCCTGAATACTCGCATACAAAGTCTGAAAGTTTAGCAAAATACAGAATTTTTTTCTAGGGGATCATTTTTTATTGGCACACCCTGTATATATGCTGCATCATGTAAAATTTGATGATTGTGTGTGAGACACGTGTTCATTTTTATGTAATTGAGGCTAGTTTGTTGACTTTCTTTTCATCTGTGTATATCAGTCTACATCTATCTGCATACTACACTGTAGTGTGACTAATTAGAATAATATCCACAACAACGACGGCACAGTCTAAGTTTATTATATACATTTCACAAACATTATGTGCCACAGGCTATAAGCTTATATAATAAACAATAGACCTACCAACGTGGAAAAATCCAGCCAATGCAAGGACTTCAATCCTCTGTCCTGCAGGCACCTGTTTTCCATGAAATGAAATCTTTCGCTGCTGCAGCTGTGCGTAATCGGGATGTCTGGGGCAAGCACGTTGACGATCTGCAGGTTCTGAATGTGTCCGTGTTGGTACTGTTGCAGAGTTGTGACCTGATTTTATTAGATACTGTATAACAGACAATTACCAACAGCTTCTAACTTTCAATATATACAGCAAAGGAATGATCTGACTATGCACAAACGTGGAATTACATGTAGATATGGTCCATTGGTACCTGCTTCAGTGGCTCAGAGGGCTAGGGCTGTCGGAGCCGCAGTGCAGTGAGCGTGGCTGACTAGTTCGGCAGGGGGTGGGTTCGTCTCCTACCCCTGTCAACATGTCAAGTCAGGTTTCTGCATGCTATGAGATTAAATTCTCGGGCAGGTAGGCTACAGAGGGCTCGCCTGTGTCCTCTTTTAAACTGTGACAGGCCATCACAATTGGATCGGGGGCGTCTGGTGTGTGGTGAGTACCGCCGGTGTGGATAACAGATGGTAGGAGTCAGTGGTCTTATAGAAAGACCGCGTATTGGCACCCTGCCAGAGAAACCCGCTGGTTAAGCTAGGCTCTATAAACATATAGTACAAGCCCCAGGGTTGGAGGGGAATTGCGCACTGGGCCATGTCTAGGCCTCAGCGCTGACGGTAGGCTGAAAGACACGTCGAAAGACTGCCAACGGCCAACGCCGCCCCTGATGAATGAATGAATGAATGGTCCATTGGTCCTGTATATGTTAAACGTATGACTGGAAATGTTGGCTTTTACAATATTTCTTATATACATAGTAATGCACGAACAATATTGCACATTACTTCTGCTCAGAACACATTTCCTAAAGAAAGGCTAACCTTCACCAGTTTTAAACAGTGAGTTTAAAGTATACATTTTGTGACATTTAACTCAAAACAATCCATAGCAATGCTGATGAGCAAAACACAAGGAGGCAGTTGCTATCCCGACAAGTGCTTCCGATATCGACTTTGCACAATTCTGACAGTGACAAGTACAGATTTAGAATTAGCCAGAAAGTGTAATCGTATCGTAGTGTAGAACATGTACCAAATACCATACCTCTGTCTACACAACTAAACTCCAAAGACTCCATTTTCGTCCATTTCCATGTATAAAACAGCAAATAACACACTATTTCCCTCATACTAAAACCAAAATATTACCAGATAACGATTGCCAGAATAGTGCTTGTGCTTGCAATAGTGCTTGGACTGGGAATGACGACCTGCCTATCTTAAGAAATTTGACGCACTCAGATAATATAGTCGTCAAGACCTGCAGGCATTCTACTCAAACATCCAGCATTGGCCTTCACACAGCCTGGCTACTACACCTCTGGCTGCTGAAAGGGAGCAAATACCTGATTTGGGAAAGGTGTGTTGTCGACATGATCGAGTGTTCCAACGTCATCACCTTGCACAAATAAACAATTCGGGAAGTTTTTGCGATGTTCTTCAGCCGGCTTGTCTCCCTGCACCCAGTTACGTAGATAGCCATGACAGAAGGCGCACTGGACACGGTCAATCTGTCCAGTATAGAACATTCCTGCCCTGGCGAGGTCACGTGGCTCAACTATACGTGCTGCTCTTTCTGGCCAGTCATGGAACGTCTTAAAACGTACACTTTCTACCTTCAAAAGCTCAAAGTCTGGCCGCAGCCGATCAATAATTATGTCTGCTGGAACTGATCCGTCAGCAGAAACTGCACTGCGGTTGTAAATATCAGAGAAATTCTTTCTGCTGGCTCTGCACAAAGTTGCTTCACACACTTCGTAGAACGGCAAATTTGACTTAACTAAGGTTGAAGTTGTAGGGTTATCATTCAGTGTATTACTGTCACGCACGTCTCCTGTATTCGGGACAGTTGTCGGCGACGACCTGCCAGCTCTGTAGCTGGTTGGAAGACGATGGCGAACATCGTTGATGATAGATGGCATCTCATTGCTGCGTTCAAAATGCTGCAAACACGAGCCGTGTTTAGTTTTGACATCGTCACTAGTGTTCCATCCTTGCACCTCTGTTTCACAGTGGCAACAGACGACTCTGTCGTCACAACCGATGTACTTGAAACCAAGGCGAGCGAGAATCAATGGACACGAGTTGTTGCAGTTAGTGCCGCCAGACCAGTCGCTAAACGTTGCCAAGCGGCGCAATTCGCTGTCCATCGTTTCAGTAGCAGTCGATATTTCAGGCCATGGTAAAAGCCGTCTGGTTCCATCTGGACGCCATGTGGATAAAAGTTAATCGAAAACAAAGCCAACTGGAGCCGTCCGTACACCGTCTTGAGCCATCCGGATACCTATGCGAATTTTTATTAACAATAATAACAAACTGCTACTAACCGTTGTTACTTAGCCAGTTTACTTATGTGCTCTGTATTTGCTGGAGTTTAAGGCAACATAAACAAAAGCTCCATTTACTGTATAATCAATTTCTGTCATTGTAGTATGATTACACAAGTGGAAGAAACGATTGTGTCTTATATATATGTGAGTGTGTGGGTGTGTGTAGATGTAATGTCTCCCAAATTTTTACTTAATATGCATATTATGACGGCCATACAGCATGTCTATCACACACACTTACACTTCTGGTTGTGCTAAGCTTAATATTTTTGTGTTATTTAGCCCGCCTGTCAAACTTGCCGGAAGGGCTATATATTTTGTGGATGTTTTTTCTTTATTTAAAAAAAAAAAAAATTTTAATGGTCGCCTCCGGAGCCATGCTGGCTCAGAAG
>Ga0209782_1001062_pt1 | contig 13707 bp, 7 predicted proteins | sample WorMetmaBAHAMAS1_FD_187390 | JGI IMG/M metagenome (GOLD analysis project Ga0209782, IMG submission 187390) | Marine gutless worms symbiont microbial communities from Max Planck institute for Marine Microbiology, Germany - Inanidrilus... | ecosystem: Host-associated > Annelida > Digestive system >... | reverse complement strand
ACTTTACGTTGAAATTTGACGACCTTAAGGTGAGCTCTCACTCACAACTCTGATGTGTTTGACTCTTTAATTAACGCCCACATAGCAAGGATGTATAGGTTTTGCCTTGTGTGTGTGTGTGTGTGTGTCTGTCCGTTTGTCCGTCCGGGCCCAAAAAGTGCATTTAAAAGGATCAAAGCTGCTCAAACTCACTTGAAAATTTGAGCTAGGTGTGCTGGGCACGAGATCCAGCCATGTTGGCGACCACCCCATGGTCCCTGTCCATCCGTTGTTTCTGCATCAAAATAGTTTTTACATAATTGCATTGTTATCCATAAAATTGGTTTATTTCACTACTCCGTAACAGTTGATACACAAGAAATGAGTCTAGACATTGCTGAAATTTGGCATCCAAGGTTGGAGACTTACTGTTGCTCAATATCAATAGAATTCCATGAAATGTTTAAAGTTTTGGTGGAAATGTATTTAGCCATGATAGAGTTGACAGTGTCAGTTGAGTCTTTTGTTGGTTGAATACAGTCTTCCTGTGGTTAACGGTCAACAGTGTCTGTTCTGTATGTTGGCGGACGGACTTGTAGATGACCAATCCAGCGATTCAGAATGACTTCAGTTACTACCGCAGAACACTGAGTCGAATGAAGATGGCCGGCGACGTTAGTAGTACACACCTGGACTTTTATTGTTGTCCTGTTGTTTTTATTGATTGATAGTTTGTTTGCAGTCGCTGGCCAATCAGTCAGTTGGTTGGTACAACAGTGTTAACAAACCACGCATGGCCATCTTACAATAATACAGACAGATGGTTTTGTTTATTCTGAATACATAAAAATTAAATTTAAATTGATAGCCCTAAAGTGTTAGCAGCTGTTAAGAACATGATAATTTATTGCTGAAACATGCCATTACATTACCCAGTGTTGCAATAGCACGATTTGGTTTTGGTGTAGATAATTCCAGAGTTATTTTGGTGAACTTTGCTTTTATTATTACAGGACTTTCAGCATGGAGTTTCCTATTAGTGTTTTGCAGTTACCGTAGCCGTAAAATGCTACGGACATGGACAGATCACAACGTTGCGTTAAATTGAAATATGATAGCCCTTCTATCATAGGTAGGGACATAATAACATCAACTATTGATCAGTTGAGTGAAGCCATTGTAGGCCAGCATCCCGTTGTCTGTTCATGTTGCACACATTTGTCAGTTGGCTTTTATTTCAGTCATGTCTGGATAGAAATCATGCATCTCTTGTGTATGATTGGCAGGAAACTGTGGACGATGATTTTGACGTGACGAGTGCGATGGCAAATCGAATGTCACTATTCTATGCCCACGCGACGCCGATGTTAAACGTTCTTAGTGACACAACGTCACGATTTGTATCAGAAGTTAGTATTTCTGTGTCTCGTTGTCGTCAGTTTCTTTGACTTCATATTCTGATAGATAAATTCAGTTTGTTGTGACACTGTTTGCTGGGCATTAGTAAGAGCATTTAGCATATGGCAAAATCCTTCGAGAGTTTATGAGGATTAGCATTAGTCTGATTTTTGTTTCACTGGCTTCAACCTTCAGGCCTTAGTTAGGAGTCTAAAAATTTGCCTCTGCATCCACCTCTTGGCCAAAATCTCGGCCTCAGCTGAAAGAACAAAATTTTGGCCTTAGCCTGGAGGATATGGCTGTAGCCTCTGGCATCTGGTATCATTTAAGTTACTCGGTAATGAATCTCTCTGTTATAACTGGCATGAACAGCTAGCTAGTAAATTAAATGCCATTTTCTAAGAAGAACTGGAGACATTTGTGCACGATTCAAGCTTTGTTGACCACTGAGCTAACTTGGCTGGTTGTACAAACCATTTTTGCAACAGTTCTTAGATTGCGTCAACTACCCCTATAGTGTTTTGTCTATGATGTCCTTTAATCATTATATTTGTAATAATGATGTTAATGATGCATTTGTAGGTTCTTAGTTTGTTATTTATACTCCATTCTCCAGTAGCAAGTTTTGCTTTTTGTTTTTGTTTGTAGTGATAAGTCACGACAGTAATGTTAGTTAGTATCTTGTGTGGATTGCTGACCATCAGCGAATATTTATAATTTGCGTTGTAGTTTACGTTTTCCTAGTGTATGTATTGCTTGTAACTGGAAAGGAACGCAATGGGAGAGAATCACTTAGCTGATAACTCTCTATCCGATGACCTGTTTTAACTTAGCCAAGGTCTACATGAATTTTTGGCTTCGTCGATCGAGACATACAGAAAAATTGCTTCGGTGTAAGCACAGCGGCCACGCCAGCCAGGGAAGTTGAAGCCATCATGTGATCCCCAACAAACATGGCAGCCACCAAGATTGACGCTCTTGACTTAAATAAAATGACGTCACTTGACTGGCCTGCTTGCGGCCATGTTTGTTGGGGAAGATCTGCTGGCCAATCGACGGCTTCAAATGCTTCTGCTGTTGTGATTGGACGTAAGAAGTCTAGAGAATATGTAATATAAGTCTATGGGTGTAAGGTCCACCGTATGTATGTATGGTGACGTTACGAACCTTTGGATGGGAATGCTTGAAACTGCGCAGCATTACGCGGTTTTGCAGATAAGCGGAGAGGTGCTTTTTTATGTCTAGTTGTATATTGGATTGCTTAACGCATTATCAGTTATTGTGAGATTACATGGAACGTGGATGCAGTTGCAGGTTGTGTTAAAATGAAATGTTGCAGAACAAAGATCTGCCAGTTGAAAACGCAACCGATTGTCTTAGCACGATGGCCCGCATATGCTGTGTTATGATAGAAAATCCGTGAGTTGAGTTTCATCTTTACATACTTATGTTTTTTTAGTGAAATCAAATATTCATTTTAGTGGTTTGACACTTGTGGTTGTGCAGCAGGAAGGGCATACGGCACATAAAACTTAAACTGCTGTAATTACTCTAAACATTGTTGTTTGGGGACTTGGCAAGTGTGGATCCTACTCCAATAAGAAGCGGGTTTAACAACAAGAAGCGCCAAAGAAGAACTTTATATTTTTGGTCTGTTGGCATTAAACACTTTGTATTAGGCCCCTTTCACATTACATATTAATTGTTTGAAATTCTATTTCGAAATAAAAATTTTGAAATTTTGCTTTCGAAAGTAAGCACTTTCACACTGGAAATAAACTTTTGAAAGTCAACATTGACGACAATTCGTTCGATGTTTGTAAACAGTGGCCGACTGACCAATCAGAGCGCTCCATAAGTGAAATTTCTTCTGTGAAATTTCGCAAAATAAAACATGCTATAAATTGCGAAATAAGATTTTGAAATTTATTTCTTTCGAAAGTTGACTGTTCTCACTAGAAATTTCTTGCGAAAAGAACAAATTAACAGAAATTTCAAAATTATTTTTGAAATTAATTTCCAGTATGAAAGGGGCCTTAAGACAGATATCTACAATAATAGTTTGTTATTTGTGACACACATTTTAGAAAGTATCGGTCCAAGTTTGCCAGCGAGGAGACAGTGATGTTTTGTGTGCGAGTGATGGTCGGTGTTATTATCCTCTACGACCACGTACATCCCGTCGGTGCCTTCGCTAAGACGTCACCAATCGATGTGAGCATTCATTATCACCGGACAGATATTATTCAGGGAGCTAAGGATTCTTTAATGTTGGGATTTCATTTCACATTGCAACATCCAATTCTACTCCACTCCGCTGATTTCGAAGCTTTTTTGAAATTTTGCAACGTGTAGAAAATGTGGACTTTGGTTTTAATACGTATGAGTATGAACGAGAAGCTCAGCAGATGCTGAGATGATGCAACATGTGAGCCATCAGATGCAGAGATTATTGTCACTGTAGTGCGGACTCCAGATGCCCCACTGATTTTCGTCGGTAGAATTTGGCATCACAGGATACAATGATTCAGGTCGACTTCAGCATGCAGGTAGCCAAGACACTGACCTACCCTGTTATGTGTCCATTTCTACTTTTTATTTCACTGTGTGATCCCAATCTACCAACGTTACAGACAGATGTGCGTCATGCCTGTAGCATGTTGCATTAAAAATGTGGTTACATTTATCGGATTTGTACATTATATGCATATTAGCTCTTTACACCGAGTATCTTTATTATGCAGAGATTGACACCTTTACCTATCTATATTTTAGTGGCTATTTACCAGGTGAACCTGGGTTAACAGGTGTCCCAGAAGTTTTCTACCTCCATTTGTTTTGGAAGAAAATCTTTGGATATAAGAGCCTCAAGTTATTTCCTACCTTCGCTGGATGTATTTCCTTCTTGTTAGCTACCCACCAGCAGCGTCAAAACACGAAAGGAAACTTAAAGCACAAACCAAACAAGTGGCTTCTTCCTGTCTTTCTTCATCGGCCGATGGACTCCAGAGAGAACATTTCTGTTGAAGGATTGGTACGGTATTCAGTCGCATTGTCTGTAGTTGCACAGATAATGCAACCAAATACCACGCCAATCCTTCAAAACAACCCTTCTCTACTTGTAATGGCTTCAGTGCTTTGACGCCAGTGGCGGATCCAAGTGGAGGGCATGGCCTGACAGTTGCATCAATACTGTGAAAACGGCCTTCAAATGGAGAACAAATCACAGGAAATTCTTCATCATTTAGGCACTCAAAAAGATGCAGAATTATGCCTAAAATGCACCAAAATACGTTTGGCGGCCCGGACCCGCTGGGGGAGCTTTAGCACTCCCCCAGGCCCCCTAGCTGCAATCAAAGGGTTCCTACTTCTAATGTGAAAGGGAGCGAGAAGGAGGTTGCCCCCAGTGCATAACTCCTAGATCCGCCACTGTTTGATGCTGTTGGTTAGGCGGCAGGGAGGGCATACAGCCTGTAAAAAACTAAGTGGTGGTGGGAAGCTGGCATAGTTATCTGTCTGCAGTGAGGTCCAGATTTGCATATTGCCCAGCTGTTGCCACTACCACTCACTGTCTCTTGCTTCAGTAAAATCCAGGTTTGTTTTACCTTTCTGGTAGTACTGGCCCACCTGGGTAGTCCCAGACAAAAGGCCATTAAACGGGTGTGTGTGTGTGTATGTGTGTGTGTGTGCGTGCGGGTGTGTGTGTGTGTGTATCTGTACTTCTAGATAAAGAACTGCGTGAGAGTAATGAAGCTGCATGTACCTGGCAAAGTTGACTGCCTTCTCAATGCATTACGGTATTTCTCACTATTCATTAGTGACTTCTCATTGTGCTGACTTTGTGGCGCCACCAAGTGAATTAAACAGTACTGACCGCTGCTCCAACAAGCATGTCATCCCGAATATTACTTTAATAACTGCTCGTCCATTAGTTAGTGTTAGATATTTTGATCAATCAGTAATAACTTAGGTATGCAGTTTCAGCATGTAATAAACATAATGTGACATCTTGGGTTATTTAACAACACCGTGGTAGAAACTGTTGGTTTATCACACACTTTCGATCGGTTGTCAGAACACCCATGTTGGGTGTACGGTTACTGCAGTTGTGGTTTTTGCTCTGATTTCGCTTGTCGTCTATGATTTTTATTGCACTACGGCTTAAATACCATTTTATTCAGCAGTAACAGCAACATATTTGTGTGTGTGCATTTAATTGTTAAAGAAGGCATTTTTATTTGTTACGGATTGTCAAAGTTACTATAGTAGTTATCAGTAAAGTAAGTAAATGAAATATAGCAGTTTGCATACATGCCTCACCACTACGGGAACTTGTGTGCCATAATGGGATCACACAGTGTTACCTACCATGCGGCAGAGGTGACATTCCCACCTTTACCCCAGCCAATCAAAACCAGTTTGTATTCTGTCAGTATTTTTCTCAGCTGTATTTCATCATTAGCAAAGTTACGTTGTCAAATCTTACAAAAGTGTAAACTACAAATGTTGTACAGAGAGCTCGAACTGAAATTTTACTGGTAGTGTTTGCTGTGTTACCAGGTACACAACCAAACACCTGAATGATGAAACGACACCGAAAGCAACGAAAAATTTACTTTCGTTATAGCTGGTTTACATTGGTTACTTTGTTCTCGGTCTTTTTTATCTTCAACTGGTCGCCACATGCTTCTGCAAGGATTTGAGCGGGATGTACTCTTGCGTTTTATTTCCTGTCTATATTTTATTAATTGTTTTGTTTAAATATTACCTGCATGGAAAGTGCCCAAGCAGGTAATTAACAGTTTGTTAACTGTCGTTGTATTGCAGTCCATTGTTAACTATTAGTTGTTGTTTATGTATACTAAAGGCCTTTGTTATTTGGCCTTATGGCTTTTTGTCAAGGCTTTTTATATGTAAATGGCAAGAAGTCCATTTTCTTTTATATAATTATGTTCTTGGGCGTGTGAGATAAGTAGCATCATAAATAAGCAGATGGCAGCTGTTCTTCATGCCAGCAGTAAGTTGCCGATGCAATCTCGGTGTGCACAGTAACCACGTATATTATGGCTTCCGTCATTCTCTCAGTGTCGTCAATCCACAGAACTACACCAATTGACATTTTTGCAGGTTACTACTTTGGAAGGTGTCTGCAAAAATTGAGTAAGACATCTAGTGCAATGGAAAGGCATTCCAGCTGCCAAATTTCTTTGTCTTTAGCATGACGTGCATATATGCCGTCCGTGTGTGTCTGTCCGACTGTCTGTAACATTGCTGAATTGTGATCACATAGTGCAACAAAAAGTGGAAATGGGCACATGACAGGATAGCTATGTTAAGCTGACCTGGATGATAATATGCTGTGATCCTGAATTCTACCGAGGAAGAAGAGTAGGGTGTGGAAAACGTGGAGTTTTGCACTTCCGTGACAGTAATCTCTGAAATGGTGCACGTTAGGTCAGTATAGAACACTAATATGAAATTGCATTCGGCAAATCAGATGGTACCATGTGCGGGCATCCACAACTACTGGAAGTGCCCAAAATTGTGTTCGAACTCATCAAGTTTAATCCTCTGTCATATTCAATGGTTTGTGTGTCGCACTATCTCGGCATCAGCTGACCTTGTTACAAATACATGTAAACTATATTCAAGTTAATGTCTGATTTCCTATTTTTTTTTGCTGTTTTATATCTATATACTGATAGGCCGATTGCTGTAAAAAAAATATTATCATCAGAAGTGCAAGTGTCAGAGAGCCTGCATGGAGGGATCCACACAGCCTTCCATCAGCACTGTAAAAATATCCGTATATCCATGGATATTTTGTGGCGAGTTTTCGATATTTTAACGGAACTAGTTCCATATGCGTTTGTATCCGTAAATCGACGAAATAATGAAGCCCCGTAGATATACGGATATTTTTAGTGAGAAGTCTGCTGGCGAATGAAGAAAGTATGAGGGTAGCGGGTAATCATCTGTGGCTGGCTTCAGTGATCTAGTTTTCTTTAGTGCTTTGGCATCGTTGGTGGGATGACGGGAACGGTGTCCGACACGTCCTGCAGATATGCCATTTGTCCCAAACGTTCTGTTCCAGAACAAGTGAAGGAAGAACTGAGTTGGTGTGGGAGAAATTCTGTGTAATGTGCTAGAACCTGTGGCATTCCTGTGGTTTGAATGGCTACATCCTCAGTTGCCATTATGCAGTTAATTTGCATACTTGCTGGCCGTTGGGCTTGGTGGTGGTATTGATACGTGAATATTATAATTGCCAGCAGTGGGCCAACTAGTATGTGCCACCAGCGTATACCATCGACTAATTGACCAATGAATGGGCGTGATTTATCTAACCTACTAGGTACTTGGTCTGAGGATGACCTTGGTTGACCTTGAAACAACCATTAAAATAAATTGGTAGCTTGCTGGTCATATTAGCTCGCTGGAGTCTGCCGTGTGGAAGTTGACTGTTGTCAAACAATATTTGTTGCTTCCAAAATTATGACGATATCACGCATTCTCCTGAATTTTCATGCTTTATTAAATATCGATATAATCTCAACTAATGCAATTAAAGTTGGTGATTTTCTAAATTTTGATAATTTTCTGAATATATTTTTATACAGTGCTTGATTGAATTGCAGTGTTTTATGTTGTATGTGGTTAATATATTGTAAATTGTCAAATGATGATTATTGTACGATTATTTTTTACAGTTTGTCAAGTATTTATGGTGTAGCTAAGTAATTTATATTTATTGTTTACCTTACCATCATATGTTAGTATACAGTTCTGTATTATTAATGTTATAACTGTAGCTATTTTTTAATGTTTCACTGAGAAATTCTTCCATCATATTTTGCCAAATAGTGTGCTGGTGATTAACTTTTTTGAACATTTTGTCACCGTACCATCAAATATTAACGAAGTAAATCTATTTTGTAAACACACACAATGGTCACGATAGAACACCAACGGGAAATCATATCTTGTCAGTTAAATGTAACCATTGATGTGCTGCTCTGATGACTGGAAATGCCCCAAATCACCTTTGGCACCTACTGATTTCGACCCTCGGCGACACGTGTCTTATGGAGGAGTATGAAGCATTAAATATTGTTGCTGATATCCTCCAGATGCAAATCGTAAAGAACTCCAACCATGACAAAAACTTTCGGTTTGCTACTGTTGTTACATTGTAATTTTGTACATATGTGTTTTATGTTGGAAGCGCTTGCCATCTGTGTCCATTAAAACATGGTAATACAAAACTAATCAGGCCCTTGGCACTGTAAGTCAGTAGAGGTGCCAGTATACTTGTGCCCGTGATGTTCCCAACTGCTGACTTGATTTTCAAAAATATTTCACCTACAGACTCGTCATTAGATTCCACCACACCTTAAACATTGTGTGAAACATTAGGCGTCTTTATGACTCAAGTTGCCAATGACTCTGACTCAGTTCTCAAATGTCACCGTGTGTAATGTTTGGCCAGATGTTGCGCTGATTGTGGTGTGTGCTTTAATCTTGTCGCTATTGTGGCATATTGGGATTGTGAATATTGTGATGCTGAGTGTCTTGCTTTGCGTTAATGATCTGAAGTCATCGGATATAACCAGTTGAAATTGAGAGTTACTTGCAGCCATTTTTGTTCTGCAGTTTGACCAGTAATGATGTGCCGACCATTAGTTTAATGAGGCTTCGTATAATCTGTGTCTGGTATTAGAGTGGACTGTTGTGATGAGCATGTCTGTCTGTCTGTCTGTCTGTGTTCGCACACATCTCAGGAACCAGATGCCCAAGCTCAACCAGATTTTCTAAGAACTTTACCCATGGCTATGGCTTGGTTCATCTTTGGCCGTGTTGTTGCTTCACATTTTGTGGACTGATGTCATGTTTTCACATTATGGACCAATTCACCACATGTCAGTACTGATGCAGCGTCATTGCAACGTACTGCACAGACTAATGCCCCTGCTGCATGGTGTTGGTTGTGTGCTGTCCTGGGCAATAGCGGGCAATAAACAGTGGCATTTCTAGCACTTCAGTAAGGCGCGATATGACCGAAATTGTGTTAAAAGTGCCATTAAGCCGTAACCAACCAGCCATCTAGCACTTCAATAGTGGGAGCATGTTGGGGCCAGTGTAAATCTAGGGGGGGCAAGACTTTAGGACTATGTATGAAGCTATTTCGCTATAGTACACTAAGATAATTTGCATGACTTTCACAAAACAAGGCAGTCATAGATAGCACTAGCAGACTTTCCCCTGTGCGCGCAACCTGTGATGAGTACAGAGTACTTGGTCTTTATCATTGAGCTTGAAATTGATTAATGAATTGATGCTGCAGCAGCACATCGGTCAGTCGTATTGTGCAGCGAATACGGAGAAAGAGCCATATTGTTGGGAACTAGGGGCCAGTCCAAATTCTGGGGAGGATCATGTCCCCCATATGTCCCCATTAGAAATGCCACTGGTAATAAGGCTAAATGAGTCCATGATGCAAGGGGTGTCACTAGTGCAGTCTGCCGTACACCATTATCTCAATTCTTTGCGAGTTGTGCTTTAAATCTATGCAATTGTGTTGACACATGTGCTGATGGCTGTATAAATTGGAGTCTAATTTATTTTAGATTTTCGATGTCAGAGTGGCCAACTGTGGACACGTCAGAATGATGTGTGTCAGCGTAATTACATTGTGTGATGCTGTTAATTGTACATGTATAAACATTATTATTTGCTAATATGTAATTTATGGACTTTGCTGTAGAATTTTTTTTGTTTTTGTTACATGTTATGAACAGAGTGACTTTTGAGATATATACTTTGTTAATTTTTGTTTAATTAGAAACAGACACAGTACAGGCTACAGCTTAGTGCAAAATTCTGCATTCAGTCAGTATCGTCTCGAGTCCTAGAATCTTCAGTCGATTGAAGTTTGGGCACTATCAACTAAGAAGAGTTTGTTCGGAGCTGGAATAGTTACATTTCGATTCTCCAGACGGCGCCACAATGCCGTCTAGTCCTGCATTTTGTCGCTGGCTGTCTTGTATCTTGTACCAGAAGAACATTTTTAGTCGCAGAGTCGGGGTGATTTTTATCTACGTCTTTAAGTTTTGTGTTGAAACACTAGACCAGTGTATGAGTGTGATCTGGCTGGAGAGGAGGTGGATTATTGTGATTGGCAGATAACTCGCCCGTTGAGTGACAGACAGCGTGGAATCGTGCAAGATGTTCGATGCTCTCATATTTCAGCCTGTCACCGTTCTGTCAGACGGCAGCTCCCAGCCACTGTGTCCCAGCACCAGTCAAGTCGCTGAGAAAATCGCCTAATTTACAAACTTTCCCATACCACAGTTCACTCTCGTTTCATTTACTTCAGTCAAGCTGTGCTTGGCATAGGCCTAGTTGTCAAGTTGTCTTTCGTGCAAGAAAAGCTTATTTTTAGAGTGGCCATGCACGGGTCGCACCCCACCCCAAATCCTGCCAAATAATTGGAACTTTATCAAAATGTTTGAATCTCATTTTTGTAAATAATTACATGATTTTTAACTACGCTATTGCGTTTAGTTCTCGTTTGATAGGCCTAGGCCTACTAGCCTATTAAGAATTTTTGAATTGGCGCCAGCGACTCGTCGTAAAATTTGAATGTCGTAGGCAGTCACTAATAGACAATTCGTTCGACGTGATTTTGAATATTTGCTGCCACTTTGTTCAGTTGATATTGTATACTGGTTAGGCTATATCGCCATTGTTGATAGGCTGGTCGTCGCCGCGGACAGTATAGCCCTCTGGCGTCCATCGTCATTTAAATTGCAATGCCCGTCTGGCAGGCTGCCTGTGTTTCACACCGACTGTCAGCACCTGTGTTACCCTTTTCACACACCTGAACGCACCTTTATTCCCAATTGCTTTTCTAGTACTCCTGCCTCTGAATGGGGCTATTAATATTGTTATCCACTGTCAGTTCAGTGTAAATTCAACTGGCAGATCGTAACTTTGCCGCAGTATTCAATATACTGATCAAACCCTTCGCCGATGTACCGATGTACTTTTCCGTAGGATTCCAATTAAAATACTTCAGTGTAGGCCCTATTGTTGCTGCGTCATACTGACAGTAAAATTTTCGATAGGCCTAACTTAGTAGGCCTAAGTGACCCACACAACTGTTTTTTGCGTTAGCAAATTGCATCTTTTCCGCGTTATAAAGTGCTATAGTCGAAATGTTGTAAAATGCTCCAGCTCAATCCAGTGAAACACATAATAAATACACGAGAACGGGAAAAGAAGTAACAGAATTCGGAGCACGTATGGAAAACCGAAGGCATCTATGACATCCGAGACGTTTAAAACAGGAGTAAAGCCGCACACGTGTAAAGTCGTAATGTTTGTTGCAGCAGGGTTCGAATTGCCAGAGTTTGGGGGTTCAACGTCAACCCCCCAGTTGTTGTCATGACCCCAGTTCATCTCTGTTAACTGCACCCTGTGGGCAGTGAGGATGGGCGGAAACCCTGCCAGTTGTTTGTGCCTAAAATGAAGTTCTAGCAGCAGCCATCTGGCACATAAAAAATGCAAGAAAACTTTTAAGTGGTCGGGCTCCATCCTGGACCTGTGCTTACAGTTCTCCCCCAGAAACCCTAACTACAAAACTACCCTACCGGAGATCGGGCCTCACTGTTTACCCCCCGCCTCCTCCAGTTCATTTCACACCTCGACTTGCAGCATTTCTATTTTTTTTTATTTTACATGCGCAGACAGTTTGAAAACGACGGGCATGGTTTGTAGCGTCACAGACGTGACGCCGAGTCAACAGTACTGTGAGCCTACTCTGGCGACGACGAAAGTTTCAACGGTTGGCATGTAGGTAGGAATTTCTACAGATGTAGGCCTAGCAGTTGGACAGTTATCGCTCAGAAGGACCTAGCCTAGTGGTGCCTTCCTTGGTATGGCTGTCAATACGGCGGCACACACACATACGTCACACTCGTGAATAGGATTGGTCGGGAAAAACCGGTCATATAATCCAGATTACATAACGCGATTTCCAAGAATCTCGACTTGTGTGAGCGGGTCGAATTGACGCTTTCAAGTGTCGGAAAGGGTAGACATCAGACAGACAAGCAGCCGTCGTTACAACTTCAGACTGAACGCGGTGGTTATCGCGCAACTGGTAAGTAATAAATTGCCGAAAGCCGCGAAAAGACGTCGATGCTGGCTGGCAGCTGGGTGCAGGGCAGTACGTACTTAGAACAGGTGCCCGAGTGGCGCAGATACTTCCAACGACTTTCACGTTATCTCCGATACTATTGGCGCGTCATTAAAGCGAACGTTAACCCTTTTTTTACCGCAACATGTCGCGCTTGCTATACGAGCGTGACATCCGTCTGTAACGTTGATTGATACCGATTTTATTGAACAATCTTGCAGCATTTAAAGGGCTGAATAGCTGAATATAACATGTATGTAAATACTAAAATAGGTCTGTATACTACAATGCAGTAAATGAAAGTAAGAATAGAAATTACAATAGGCCTACAAATAACAAATAGCGTTGGTTGATTGTCAATTTGTCATCACGTATAAGCTAGTGCAACAAAATGTGGAAATTGCGGCACATGACACGACAGGTCGGTGTCTTAATTGGCTACCTGCATGCCCGATGCCGATACAGCGATAACGAATTCCACCAGCGGACTATAGGAAAATGCGGAGTTTGCACTTCGGCGGGATCCAGGCGCTCGCATGTCTTACTATTTCAGCATCTGCTGAGCTTCTTGCAATGTGTCCAACACTGACAATTTTGTGCGGCTAGTAAAGGGTGAGAACCGGCGGGAGACGAACATGTAGGCGTCGACTCGAGATAACATGAGATACAAATTATAGTCAGGCGCGTTTGTCGATTACAGACGTCCAGCCGCCCTGCACCGCCTGCGTCCAACTGGTCATTTGTAGTTTTGTCCACGTCGCCTACCTGGGCAGTAGAGATGGGCAGTTTTGTGTTGTCGTTCGGGTGCCAGTGACTGAAAAAAACTACAGTAGCCATTTCACGCACAATCTCCTCGTATGTTGTTCAAGCAGAGTTTGTTTTTTGGGCCGTATATAGAGGCGAGTTCCGCAGGCGGAGTGGGCGAAGTCTGAAATTCTCGATTTCCGTGTTCGCAATCTTTCATTAATTTCACTTGCTCCGTTTGCTATACGGTCTATAGCATCGTCCAATTTACAGTGCGTACCGCAGAGTACCCGTGTTATTCACATCTTTTGGTTCAACTGTCCACGTTGCGAATTCGACGCAAACGGGGGGGGAGTGGCAGTGGCGTCACAACTCACACCCCCCCC
>Ga0209782_1001061_pt1 | contig 13711 bp, 12 predicted proteins | sample WorMetmaBAHAMAS1_FD_187390 | JGI IMG/M metagenome (GOLD analysis project Ga0209782, IMG submission 187390) | Marine gutless worms symbiont microbial communities from Max Planck institute for Marine Microbiology, Germany - Inanidrilus... | ecosystem: Host-associated > Annelida > Digestive system... | reverse complement strand
GTGTGAGGGGAAGCAGGAGTAGGTGGGGCATTGATTTTGATCATTTACGTGCATTACGATTTTTGTGTTTCACCCACGCTCTGGAGGACTAATATGTGCCATCTTGCAAAATGCACATCTGATCGGCGACCAAAAATTTGAAAATTTAATAATTTGAAAATCCAAGATTGCGGACCGCAGCCATCTTAAAAATAAAACTAGAATACCTAGCGGCATATGGTCGCACCTCTATGGGTGAATCGTGACTACTTGACTACTATAGATATGCCATCTGTGTGCTGGCAGCTTTCCATCAGCTCTCAACACATGGTCAAAAGTTTGACCCTGAATCCTTATATGAGCCTATTTAATTTGAAACTTTGCACCGATATTTGGTCAACAAATATCAATTTTAGACCCCTTACATTGGACTTTTTGGTCCGTCTTGGTCTGAACTTTCACCCTATGTGTGAATTGTGGGGGAGGGTTGATCGGGTCTCCGATATTTTTTTGTCATGGACGGACAGAAACGTGACTACTTAAGTCGTGCCTTGCAGCGTACATGAGGCGCGACTAAAACATGATATCTCATATGTCCAATTTTGACAAAATTTAGCATGGTGGTGTAGATTTGCCACACGACCTTAGGGAGATATGGAAAAGATGGTGAAGATAGAGATTTGAAAAAAAAATTAGCAATAAAACAGCAAATATTTATGGTAAAAACTTCCCAGTTTACAACCAAATGTAAGATCGACTGCTGTTACAGCGTATGTGTTTTGTGATTATAATTCAGCGATTATTTTGATTTTTGCTGTTTTAGAGCTATGACTCTGCAGTCGATCTTACACTTGGTTGTAAACTGGGAAGTTTTTACCATAAATACTAAATATATGTGATGCCAGGGAAGACACGCAGCCTTCATCGCCACATATGTGTCTGAGTACTTTCACACTAGGACACATGGGCACCGAGTCCACTGACAAATCACTCGACGCATCAAGTGATTTGTGTTTTAGTGTGAAAGCACACTAATGTTCATCTTTTACCATTTCTGAGATACTATTGCTTATTTCCAAAATACAGCAATTTTTAGAGCTAGTTAGTTGTAATTGGCTTGAAAGATCACAATCAACTTTGGGGTTGTTATACAAAGACCCCAACGGAAATATTTTATAATTTTCTTAAAACCATTTAAAATAAATAAAAATTACAAATAATACACAAATTACAACGTAACGAATAATTAATAACCACAATTTTAACGCAAAATACAGATATACCCCAATGACAACAATGTAGGCTAGATGAAGTTTGCTGTAGTACTTGACAAGCGTACACTGGTCGTTCCTGATGCATGTAACTTAATTGCTTTTGACTGTTCCTTCAGTTAATCCAACGACGTCGGTAGAACGCACAACAACAGTCGAACCAACAACTACAATGATCAAACCAACCACAACTGGTCCAGCAACAACCACAGCTGCAGCAACCTCAAGTAACGTGATGTTCTGTTGATTTTTATTGTTGTCTTGGTTGCGACAATAATAGTGATTGATGTGAGGGGAAGCAAGAGTAGGCGTGGCATTGATTTTGATCATTTACGTGCATTATGGTTTATGTGTTTCATGCGTAAGTCCCTGTTTTCTGATAATTCACTTTTGCATTTTCTCAGTAATCTTCATGTTTTATCAGATTATTTTAGTGCTGTAAAGAAATGAGACCATGGTCTCAGTTAAGATCACGAGACTGAGGCAATCCATATGCACAAAACTTTCCCATACAGAGAAATTTCAGCACTCGTCCTCTGTACTGAATGGTTGTGAAATACGGCACAATGCAAGTGCATAAAACGTACATTTAGGACTGATCACATGTTTTCAAGTAAATCGGTAGCATATCAGAGTGTTACCTGTTTTCTTGAGTTGTCTCAACGACATTGGTAGAACTGACGACAACTATTGTGGAAACAACAACTACAAAGACCGAGCCAGCAATGACAGCTGTTTCAGCAACAGCGACAACTGCAGCAACAACTGTTGTGAAGCCAATGACGACAATACCAGCGACAACTACAAACGATGCCACTATCACCATTAGTCATCAATCAGGTGCAGTTGTTAAGCCATACTTTGTACAGCATGTGCAAGGTAATTCGTCTAGAATTCGAGAAATCACTTTGGTACACATACGCAAAAAGGTAAAATAGGACGACAATATAAAATTACAGCAAAAACTGATATTAATATCTACATACATGCACGAATTAAACAGAATGATGCATCACTGAAAACTAACATTAATGAAATGTGTGTACATGATAATGGTCACTGTAGTCGGGTAGGTGGAAGACAGACTTATGTTTTACGAATTTTGTATTACTCTTCGTTGATTTTGCCTATCTAATATTCAGTGAACTGCATAATGGGTTATTGGTTGTTTTTATTTTATTACACTGCACCTTGACTTTTATCCTTAATTGGTGAATACATTGAGTACAAGCCATTGTTACGGCCAGCATGAGATGCTGCCTCTGCCAGCTGGCAGTTAACACTGTGTGATTCCTTATGGCATGCAGGCTGCCGTAGTGGTGCAATGCTTCTAGCACAAACTACTATACTGCTGATCTTTTACCATACCTTTTACCTTACCACTGATGAGGATAAAATTTTTCTGGGAAATTATTCAGTATGTGATAAAGTTTATTGTCAGAACAGGGAAAGACGAAAAATGGATGTGAGATCTTATCTGGTTGACATTAGGGCAATCATGTAGGTAATAATGCAATTATTACTGACCAAGTATTAGCATACATTTCTCGTCTGATTGTGTCTTCTTGTAACTTATAATATTACCGTATTGGTTACTTCTGATAATTATAAATGCTCTTGACTAGTCGTTTTTACGACTGGTCCAATGACATTGGTAGATTTTACAACAACAGTCAACCTGACTAACCTGACAGCTACTACGACCAAGCCATCAATGACAACTGTTCTGCTCACAACGCAAACGACAGCAGCCAGTGATGTGAACTTTATTACATCAACGTCATCACCAATTGCAGACGTTGCCGCAGTTACTGCCACTCAGCCAGGTGCAGTCATTGATTATAACTGGAAGGCGAGTTTATTATAGTGACGCAGAATTCGACAAATCACACAATGTAAGGCTGACACAAACTTTTTGTCTATTAGCTGTATTTGTATAATGATGTTCACTAGTTTAAGTTATGTTGTTGCAATAGCCTACAGCATTCAAACTGGTATTTTTACAGGTTGTTTTAAAACCAGGTTAAAAAGTATGAACGTAGATTATAGAAGGATGTAATTGCTTTATTTTGTAAATTTATCATTATCGGTCTTTGGCTGGCACTGCAGTGGAATTGTAAGGTAGCATACTGCATGGTAAAGGACTTTGCTGCTTGCTGATATCTTTTATGACAGATATGACACCGTGTCTAGCAGCTGCTCCTGCTTCCAATGCCCACCGAACGCTTTCATGGGGCACACATGGTGCTATAGCCACCTACTCATGTCCACCTGGCTGGTATTTTCCTGAAGGTGGAACCAGGAGAACATTGGTTTGCACAGGTGGAAGATGGTCACATGTGACACTTATGTGTACAGGTATGAATTAAAACTTTTTCATATTTTGCCCATCCAACCTTTCTGACAGGCAAGTTATTTGTTTACTTTTGTTCATTCTTTTCTTTTAGATTGACTCCTTGAAGACCAATTATCTTAGGATTCACTGGACTTATCATCACCAAATTTTTACTTGTTGGTAGACATATGACAGTAAATTACATGTAACTATGTGACCTTTTTGTTTGACTACTCAAAGGATATTATTATGGCAAAAATATCTGGTGGTGGAATTTGTTGACCCCACCTTTGTTCAACACACTGGCATTGCAAATGGACTGCATGATTTCGATTTCGATTTCAGAACATCAGATGTCGATAATTTGGCTACATTCTCTAATACCAACAAAAATGTTGCTTATTGGCGAAACAAATGCTGTTACCCTAAATGCTGCAGTACTATGCCAACTTAAATCAACTCACTTGACAGGAAATTATGGACATGGACGCAGGTGTTAAACACTTGTACGTCTACATCTATATGTATAATGTTCTAGCCATTCTATCAAACTAATAATAGTTCATGTCCACTGATCAGTTTTCGGTTTTCCTAAGATAAGCAGTAAAATCAAACATAACTACTGGGTGTAACCAAAACTTATGTAAGTGTCCTTTAAACCCTTTGACTTATATGGTTTGTTTTTAGGAATAATTATAAGTTTAGTAGCCGCCTTTTCATATTTTTAATCTCTTCAATATCGACCAGCATAAGGGGCACCATACGGAGTTTACAAATTTGACATGTAGTTGCACCATTAATTTATAAAGTAATACAAAAGTAAGTTAATTCATACAAATGAAATTTCGTTTTGTAATTTTAATACGCTGTCTGCATCTTTTAAATTTATGACTTGCATCTTTATGTGCAAGTCTTTTAATGTAGAGTCTCTGAGCACTGTATATATTTTTGCTTTTAGTCGTTAAGTGTGAGAGGAACTTGATGCTGACGAAGAACAAGTTGACGAATGCTGACGACTTTGTTGAAGTGTCTAAGACGACAGTCAGTTCCTGTGACAACAATGAGAGATTTGACGATGGAATGGACCGAGAGCACATCAAATGCACCACAGCTGATGAACGTGTAGCAGTCTGGAGTCATGAAGAATATGACTGTCAAGGTACATGCAAAGTCTACCTTTAACATACATCAATACATGAAGTGGTGCAAAATGTTAATGGTAACTACACTGTGTCTCGAAAAAGTCACTGACGTCGCACACTATAACTTCAGTGCACATGAACCGATTTCACTATTTTTGGCACAGATATTGCTGAGTGAGTATGCTATCGAATGGTGATTTGTTTTCCCACCTCTCCTAACTAATGTCTCTCCACTACCTGGGGAAACATGAACCCCGGAAAGTCTTTTCAGTCATGCTATCTACTGTGTCTGCTTTGGCTTGCTATATCTTTGACACTTATCAACCAATTTTGATATTTTTTGTAGACAGTAAGGCCGTAGTATTAAGTTACAGTGTACATTTATTATTTTTCGCTTGGCCATTTTTGTGTAAAACTAGTTTGTCAACAAGATGAATGTTATCAGCTATGCAGGTACTGCGTCATCTGCTGCTACCAGAACAATGGTTGACCCACCCAGTAACCCATAGCTTTTGCAACAACACTGGTAGACACGGCCTACGTTCCAGCTTTTACTGGGAAACTCTCTGACTAACTGCTTACCATTTTAGCCCTTTAAATCGAACAAATTATTAATGAGAATCTTATCTTCTGCATGTCTACAAACAACCAGTGACGTCATAAATGCGTCGTTTTCGTCATTGTAATCTCTCAGCAAATTAAGAAAATAATAGCAAACATATATGGGTTATTAAATACGTTTATGATAGCTCAAACTCTATAGCTATTTACTGCCAAATATTATTAAAATTGGATCAGGATTGTCGAAGATATAATAAGTCAAACCAGTGTCGTTTTCAATATACAGCATGATTGAAGAGACCCAATTTATGGGGTTCATGTTTCCCCAGGTAGTGCAGAGACATTAGTTCAATAGGTGGAATAGCAAATTATCATTCGCTAGCATACTGTCTCAGCAAAGTCTCCGCCAAAAATTATGAAAATCGGTTGATTTGCGTTGAAGTTATAGTATGCTACATACGTGTCGTTTTTTTGAGACACAGTGTATAGACCAGTAACAGGAAGCATAATATGCAGTCTATAAAATAACGCATTTCACCTACTGCAAGTTTTTAGAGCAATTTTCTGACTTTCACCAGTGTTTATCTCAGCATCTGCATCTGCACAACACGTGGGCATGATGCAGCATGTTGCATGGATTCCTATACTGCATCTGAGACTAGTGAGAATATCAGGTGGTGAAATGAATGTGTTTTGTGCATATATATTGGCAAAAATGCATGCAGCATTTAAATGAAAAGACAATTTCGACATAAAGTAGCCTGCCATGAATAGACTACCATGGTATTACAATAGTAGTCCGATAATACCGTGATTGAACCAGTGTCACCGTGGTAGAAAAGTATTACCTTGGTATGTGTGGTATGTGTAATCCACGGGATATTGAACAAGGTTATAACATTTGTACCGTTTATTACTGTTAAAGTAAGTGCAAAATGGCTGAAACTTTGTATGTGCAGGCAACCGTTGTGTTCCGCCTCCACTGATACTGAATGCCATAGCAAGGCTGAATCAGACAACACGCAGTGTGACCGTTACCTGTATGATAGGACATCGGTTCCCAGACGGACTTACTGTCAAAACATTCTACTGCCAGGCAGATGGCACCTGGGACTACAACATTCCACACTGTGACGGTTTGTTAGTGAGTTACGTATTTTGTTAATAACAGTATTTCATTTCTAGGGTGCAAATACTCAGTCACAATGTGCCATAATCAGCTAACTCACAAACAGCAGTGTTCATAGACGGCCTTATTGAATGAGAGAAAAAATCACAAGAAATGTAGAGAATTCCACTTTGAGAAAACATTCTCAACAGACTGCTGACTTTTTCCTAATTGATATGGTATTGTGTCCTTACATTTGTTCTGTACATAACATTCGTAGTACTCCATAAACTGTACTAGTATATCGGTATCACTTAAAGCATTCTAAGTTTATGGTTATCTCTCTCTTTCTTTGTGAATGTAGGCTAGCAACACAATATCATCAATAATCAGTCTACATAATTTTATCATGATAGGAAAAATACCCAAATATGGACATTCTTGAGAATAATTTCCGCTATTTCTTGCATAATTTTGTGATCTTGGTGTAAGAGGCCATGTGTGATGTCTGCTAGTTGGTCCAGTCATGTCATCAATGTCATTAGAGATGACGTTGATTTCACAATCTGTTGCAGTGATCTACTGTCCGAAGTTACCTGTGCCATTAGACGCTACTCTAAGTACAGACAAGACGGTCTATGACATACTGGTTATTGTCAAGTGCAACTCTGGCTTCAAATTCTCTGATGGCAAAACATCGAAGACTGTCTTATGTCTACAAAGTGGTGCCTGGAACGATACATTTGTCGACTGCCAAGGTTTATATCACCTTCTTGCTGCCTACATAAATCATGGAAATGCTGTTTATTAGAAATTACATTACCAATACGATATGCTAAAGATTCTGGTAATAGCATGTTATCTCCTGTATGTATTAATGATATTATGAGCTGCATTGGCTGCCTTAAGCGTCATAAAGCTACATAGCAAATAAACACTTATTATTGTAATAAATCATAATAATACTCTATTACCATTGTACAGCATGCACTTCATTATTCAGAAAGCAAAAGGAAACTAGTTTTTGCAAAAGGCAGGTCAATTCACAGTAAGTTGAAATGCTGGTGCATAACGACTCCGACAAGTTGTTTGCAAATTAGTTCCTTTCTTTCAATCGGTATATATTTACAGTTACTTAGCAAAGATGCTCTGAGACTGGAAATGTAACTACACATGCACATTGTATCCCCAAAATAGGAGCCACCTAACATGTGGCAGTAACTTAGTCGGATCTTGACCGATTTTCAAAATTCTTTCACTGGAAGATTTAACAGTAAGTTCATATTCATGGTAAAGTGAAGATCCCACCACACCTTATAATGGTGTTGCTACACTACCTTGCAATTATTTTGTGTCAAAAATGCCACGTTCAAGAGTTAAGCGACGCAAACCACTATAGTAGATTCCATTCCTTAGAACTTAGTTAATCCAAATTACTCGTCAGTGATTGATCATCATTTGGATAACTGACAAAAAATATTTGTATTTTCACCAAGAATGCACACAATGATCGACTGATGCATATGAAGCCATCAAGAAGAAGGATGATGCAATAAAATGCATTCGCATACGAACAGTGTTCAGTCATTCGCTCATGGCATGTAGCGAAATATTCAGGTCAGGTTGATGTTTTGTCAAAAATACATACAGAGCCAAGATCAATGTTTCATCTTTATTTGCTGCTATAATAACAGTAGATATCCTCATGAAGGGCGAGTTGTTTATCTCTTAGCAGGACACTGCATTGATGCCAAGGGTTGTGCGACAAAAAGCCAAATATTCGCATTTGGCACCAAAGCTGATACTACAATTTGGTCATAATTTCATGTGCTATTTTGCCAGTAAGATTAAAATTTCCACAAAATGCATCACCAAAACCAAGTATTTACAGAGATTAGTAGGCCTATTAATGCTAAATGTGTGTTGGCAGCGATCAACTGCAACAGCACATCGCTGCCTAGTTTCATCAACTCTCAGACAGTGACGCCCAACATGACACTGTTTCCATATGCATATGACGTCATCTACACGTGTGACAGTGGATATCGATTTGAAGACGGCAACATCATTACATCAGTCACGTGTTCCATCACTGGATGGGCGTGGAATCACATCGTCACTTCTTGCGGACGTACGCTACTAGCTTTTATGACTTAGCCTGAGTTTTAAGTTCAAACTGTTTGCATGTGATTGTGTATCTGTTTATAGTTACTATTTCATAGGTCATATCTGCTACAGTTTTCCAAAAAAATCATATTAAAAAGGTCTGCAGTTACTAGACTGATTCTTGGTCGTAACGGTTGTTGCAATTGGTTCCATTCATAGTACCTTTGGGCCTACAAAGTTACTTTGTAAAGAGGTCTCTAATTTGTCTCTGAAGGCACAATAGCCAACATATTGCATGGACAGGGGTCATACACAAATTGCAGCGCCAAATGCAAGTGGGGTAGGTTAAAATCAGTGACTTTTCATAAATTTATACATTTTGCGTTTCCTTTCATATCTTTAGGTGGTTGAACATAGACTTCAAATTTTGTACACATGTTGATTATAGCAGTTCCCATCCATGGACAACAAGCCGTAGACTGGTACAATGGTAGACTAATAGCAAATCGTATATGGCCTATCAAATGACGATTGCCAATGACCTGGAGTGAGTTTGAAGGTAATTTTTGCGGATTGAAACTTTTGTAGTACCCATAACTCATAAATATAGCACGTTTCAATTATAATGTTTTAAACGCAAGTTAAAACAGACACATGACTTGTGATTTATTGTCAGAAGTGAAGGAGTTCTCAAGGTCACAGGCAGTCACGTACTCTTTAATAGTGGCACTATCTTGGAAACGGCGCTAGATAGAGACATTGTAAATACATGGCCCTGAAAATAGCAGCAATTGCTATGACCTTGGTGTACGTCAAGGTCATTTGTCGATTGTAAGTTTTTTTTCAAATGGGATGTTTCATAGTTGCAAGATTACTCTACTGACAAGCACGTTGCAGTGCCTCTACGATAGCAGATCTTCTTGTTTACGTTACTCCTCTACCTGTCATCGATTGAAGCTTCAGCACGTGTTAACATTGTATAGAACCAAACTAATGGATTATTAGCATACTATTATTAAAAGCATCTGGTAATGTGTTATGCCCAACGGAGGGACTGAAAGAGACAGCGTAGTCATAGCATCTAAGCACTAATAAGCCCAATAAACTCGATAACTTTATGAATGTACAGCCAACAGATGTGCTCCAGTAGCTGCAGTACACAACGCCATACCTGACAGTTACTTGGCAGTTCAAGGCTCCATCATACACTACACCTGTGTTGATGGATTTACTTCACCGGTCTCATCTCCGCTGTCCACGATGTGCAACGGAATCAATTGGTTGCCGTCTCGGCTTCCTGCCTGTGAAGGTGCTGAAAGATCTTAAGACAACTTAATTTTGTCTTTTTATTGTATTGCTATTAGGCGTAATGGAAATATAGTGGGTAACTGTTTTGCTTGGACTTCACTTTTAAACTATAATTTAAGCAATGTATACATGTTTAAAGGCCACAAAACAGCCATGTATTTATTTGGCTGTTTTGTGGCCTTTAAACATACGGTGCACCATACATGTACAACAGCATGTAGAACTGGTGGTATGAAATAAACTAGAAATGCATGGCAAAGCCTCGCATATAGCCCGCTCTGCATTGTATTGTAATGTCACACCCTAGCAAATATTTATGAAACACACCCCCAATTACTGATTACCAATTACTAACAGCCCCACTCCAAGTGAACGTAGCTGAATTAAGCATGGTAAAATTATCACTGTTGGCCGTACCATTTCTTATGTCTTAAACTCTGGGGTCACTGAACTGGATCTTACAAACTTCCTACGCAATGTACAGACATGATTGCCGAGTAATTTGTTGAAATCGAAACTGCAATAATCCAATTTATATTGGAATGCCAGCGTGTTGAATAAACGACGATCGTCAAATTTTGGCTGAGTCGTGGCACAATTTTTAACAATCTACCCCACTTTAATTCAAAACCTACGGGACCAATGTTTACCAAAATTATAAACAATGTACAAGCATTAGTGCCACTATTAATGCATACATATGCAAGGCGATATGATAATTCTGTTTTTGAATGCCAGAACAAACAGTGAAGGCAGCAATATAGCCAATTTAAGCGTGTTAAAATTATCGATGCCGGTCGTACAAATTCTTACGTCTTAAACTTCGAGGTCCCTAAACTGAATCTTACAAACTTCGCACATAATGATTGCCGAGTAAAGTGCTAAAATCAAAATTGCGATATTGAACAAAAATTTGGAACGCCAGCGTGTCGAATAAACGACGATCGTCAAATTTTGGCCGAGTCGCGGCACAATTTTCACTTCTTAACCCCTTTAACTCAAAAACTATTGGATCGATTTTTACTAATTTTAAGCGATGTAAAGGCGTTAGGGTAGCTATTAATGCATGCATTTACGAAACGATATTGCACTTTGTTTCAGAATGCCGCAGCAAATATTGAAGGCGATCAATTTTCACGTCTGCAAAAAGGCCCCACAATTAATTGGTTACCATATATAACGTCCCTTGGACTACCTCAAAATTGCGCCAGTTTTATAATTCAATGATGAAAATATAGTAAAGATCGATCCAGTAGTTGCTGAGAAATTCGATGGGATATGGCGATTTTTGCCATCTAATCTAATCTAAAAAGGTGCATAATAATCTCTGCAATTACTGGACCGATCTTCATAAAATTTGCACAGGATTTAGTCAATATATTGCCATTGAATATTTTTAATCGGAATGGCGATATTGCTATCCGCTTAGGAACACCACTGTAACAATAGAGTCACAATGTTGAGAACTTAGCTTATAAGGGTCTCTTTTTTTGACAGCATGACACTGGTGGTTTGTTTATGTCTGTTAGTGATTCACTGTCCTGCCTTGGACACGACGTACGCTGATTTGAACTCTACAGACACTCAGTTTGGTGTTACAGTCAACATCAGCTGTTTACCTGGTTATAGAATCAATGGTCAAATTACTGCAACCGTCCACTGTACTGGCACTGGACATTGGTCACCTGACAATGACACCTGTCTGGGTACTTTACATCCGACTGCAATGTTAAAGAAATTTATCAAAGAAATCTCTCGTTCTCACCGCACTTGCTTAATATTTTACAGTAATCATTAGCGGAAGTAAATGAGTTGTATTTTACAATTATTGCAATGTCACCAAGTTATGTCTTTGTGACGTTATTCACAATGTCAGATATCACCTCAGTTGATTGTAATTTATTAGTATTAAAATATGTGATTAGCCAAAAATGATGATACATAACTATCAATTTTTATTATTCTATAACATTTCATAATAAAAGACAAAATTAATATAACTTTTGACTTGTGACTGGAAGAAAGACATTCATAGACAAAGACACAAATAAATAAAAATTAGACTTTGTTAGACATTATGATAGCATCAGCAGCCGGACAGACACTGGAATGTGACCCTGCTTTTGTACAGCATTGACTCAACGGACATGTTCCTTTAGTCTAATTTTTGATTTCTTTACCATACTTGCGTTTATTTCATACTATGATTTCTATGTTATGTGTGACTGTAGATAGAATATAGTAAAATTGAACGAATAACTGAATTTCAACAGCCTGCATGACTGTCTTATGTACTTTGTACAGCAATCGACTGTGGTCTGCCAGTGGCTCCATACAATGGTGAACCTACTTTCATTGAGTCAACGCTGTACAACAGCAGCGTCACGTTCCAGTGTCTGTCTGGCTACTGGTTCTACCGTGATGTCTATACACTCAGTTCGACATGTCATCACGATGGACTCTGGACCACACTGCCCATCGACCAGTGTAAACGTAAGGCAGTCAGTCACTAACAGAACATGTAACAGAACTGTTTACATGAGTTAATATATTCATTAATCGTAAGTCACTAGCTAGTCCGAAGTATTAAGAGCAACTTCAGCTGATGAAGAGCCATCTAAAACTCAGATAAGTTGGAAGATTTTGTCACCTGCAACTGCGTGCTTGATTCTTTCAGTTGGAAGCAATTTATACATGAAATATGCAGATGACAAATGACTAACTGTCTAGATGCAAAAATGCATCTGAACAGTTTTGGCATTCGATTCTTTCTTGAACATACTTTTGTTTGTTAGAAACTAAATGTACCCATGCATTATGAGAATACTGTATTACTATGTCTAACGATAGAGATGTTCAGTTAGATTTATTACTCATATGATGCCATAAAGCATGGTATTTACTCAGGTGGCCTTATATCTGTCAATACATTCGTCTCTCAATAAGTCAGGTTTACTGCAAAACAACTAAATGGATTCAGTTAATTTTTGACATACAGGCTTATTCGACTTATCATACTTAATGTCTTCTGGTACCTCCAAGAATGAGGTACTTGCCTCTGAAACTTTGTCGTAAATTCTGATTCGCAAAAAAATTCTTTACAGCATGTCGACCATCAACATTCGACAGAAGAACTTAGAAACAAAGGACAAAATTTTGCAGTGTATGCTAATGTGCATTATTTAAATGGAATTCTCATATCGAAAGTACTTTTCATTAGTGTTTGAGTTTGATGCAATAAATGTGGTAAGCAAACAGAAGGGACTTACCTTTCTTCTCACTGATTGTCTTGTAGCGATGTCATGTCCTGCACTGGTGTTGCGAGTGGTCAGTTCATCAGTGACTAGTGTTGGCACGATTGTCAACGTCTCATGTCCAGCTGGTCAGAAGTTACAGACTGGACATGACATGATGAAGACGCTGTGCACACACGCTGGTGATTGGTCACCTCAGGTTCCCAACTGCATTGGTAAGTGCAGAGTAATTCAACTATGTGAGTGAAGTCTTGCGAGTTGTCTTGCAACTGTGTTCTGACAGTTGATCAATAAACGGATATGTTGCATGGAAAAAGTTTTTATTGCATCGTTATTAATTTAGCCATATTTTTCTGGAGTCTCTAGAGTTATTGATTGTTGAATGTTTCAACACAACACGCATGCAATGGAAACTATGTGTAGATATAGGCCCATATTTCTTATATTGTGCTTTTACATGTGGAATGGCAAATTCAAATGAAACCACACGCTTTCGATTTCTGTTTACCATCAGTCATATGTTCTTAGTAGAGACTTCAAAACTCTCGTGCATTAGTACACCATGTTCAGGAAAACTAGTAATCATTTATTTTCTATAAATTTTAGAAAGTTTTTTTTGACAATTTTTTTACCTTTCAGTGAATGTC
>Ga0209782_1001060_pt1 | contig 13715 bp, 13 predicted proteins | sample WorMetmaBAHAMAS1_FD_187390 | JGI IMG/M metagenome (GOLD analysis project Ga0209782, IMG submission 187390) | Marine gutless worms symbiont microbial communities from Max Planck institute for Marine Microbiology, Germany - Inanidrilus... | ecosystem: Host-associated > Annelida > Digestive system... | reverse complement strand
TAATAGGACCTTATTGTCTACAAAAAATTATCAAAATTGGTTGCTAAATGTAGAAAATATAGCAATTCGAACACTATCATTTGAAAGACGCGGTATGCAGCATAACTGAAAAACAATTTCCGTGGTTCATGTTTCCCCAGGTAGTGCAGAGACATTAGCTAGGAAAAGTGGGATAGCAAATCATAACGTACTCTCTCAGCAACATATCTGCCAAAAACTACCAAAATCGGTTGATGTGGATTGAAGTCATAGTGTGCAACATCAGTGTTGTTTTTTTAAACTATAAGCCACACAAGAGTGATATTTCACACGTGTGCCGAAACGCTCCCAATGAGGCCCCCAATGAGGCCCCCAATGAGGCAGTCATTTTTAATTTTGGTATGTGAGGAGTAATTGTAATAACCTACACCAAAATTTTCGTAAATCACTTCAAGCTTACACGTAGCTCTTTGCAAATTCGACTGGTTCTTTCATGTCTTTGTCTACCACTGTGCTGGTACCCCTTGTTGCTAGATCATCATCGTATATGCCGTTGTAATTGCCACAAAGTCCCTCTGAGTTGCCAAAGTCCTCAGCCAGAGGATATACGTTTATGTTCAGGAAGCAGTCGTTTTGACTGAAACAGCCATATTCTGCGGTAATATATGCCCCCGACGGCATTGTGATCTAAAAAATGAAGAAAACACACTCACTATAACATGATTAAAATGTAAATAAGACAACACATAAGTCGTATATAGAACACTGTTAATAATCACAGTTAGGATATCAGACTATTTTATGGACCCATCAGAAGACCATTGCTTTCACCTATTGTTAGACTAATAGTTTGTGTGATTGTTGAATGCGACCATAAAAGGTCATACCTGTCAGTAAGCCACAATTTGAACATTTGCTTCCAATAAGTAACAGTTCTGATTTCTGCTCTGCTTCAGTAATGGTGAAATAAGTAAGATGCAGTGATGGCAGATAAAACAGTCTAATAATTGGCCATAAACAAAGTGCTGGCATAAAAAATAGTGTTACATAGCAGCACATTTCATGGTTCCACACCATCACTATGTCAATAGCAGTCATGTTAAATACAGTCACACGTGGTCATAGCTTTAAATATTTCCTATAGCAACCTGCAGTAATCATTTGGCTACATTACGAATTTCCATCAATGTTACTGGTTCAATGTTTGCAAATATCTGTAACCTTACGCAGTCCTCATGGTAAGCTAACAGTATTTGATTTCCCATTTTCCAACGCAATATGCCATGCCTACTCTGAAGGAGAACAACCGGTCAATATGGAATCTATTACATACTGTGTATTTATTGCCATTGCCGCTAAGAGTGATTTCTGCTGCAGGTGCAGAAAGGTCAACAAGGTAACGGATGGCAAGTGGTGAACTGTTTGGATCACAGGCGTAGACTCCCAGTATGTTGTTGCCTTCACGCATTGCCACCGCACAATTGCACGTTACGTCACCCGTATAACACGGCTTTGTGCGAACGTGCACCTACATCGTCACAACGTCATTAATCAGCAATGCTTTCACAAAACTGTCATAGACTTAGCTGCATAGATAAATTAAATATTAAAATGCCTGTTACAGTTCTCACACGATTAGGCCTAATGTTATAAAGTTTATATATGAATTCACACTAGTGTTATCTACAAGCAGATCTATATCAGACAGTAATGTCAAAAAACCACAAAGTGTTTTTCAAACACAGAGCACCAAAAATACATTCCATAATCCATGATTATGCATCCAAAGAAAAACACCAACTAGTACTATGTAGTGCCCATAAGCTGAGTCATAGTATTATAGCAATTAAATACACTGCCAATAGTTTGTTTTCCATACTAATAAACAAATCAATATTTTTGTAGAACGAGCACTATTAATGCTCTTAATGCAATATTGTATAGAAATTATCAATGCAAACCTCCGTATCTCGACAGCCAGTGCTCCTCCACAACACGAAGTCACTCTCAAAATAGATATGGTAGTAGCTGCATATGAAAATAATGTGCAACGGTAAAAAACAGGATAAATTGCTATGCACGAGAAAGAAAAATTATACAGTGTTAGACAACAAATAATTGTATTCCATGTAGTTGTAATAAGTTTGAAACCATATCTGGACATTAACCCTGGACAATCACTGTAAAACAGTAATCGTTGGACGACTACCCTGGACTGTAACTCAGTAGGCTAAACTCAAGAAGTTGAACGTCGTAAATGCAGACTTGAAAGTTCAAATGTGCCATATAAAAACTGGTGTAAACATCAAACTGTGATATAATAATATGCAAATATTATAGTACACCATTTATGTCATAATCATTATAACAGTAACAAAAATCACATAATTTTGCAGTTAAAATAAGGCAAATAGTTCATCAAAATGCAACATAACTCAGCAGAGAGTAAATATCTGTAAACACAGTCGTTACTGTTTACATATTACATTTTGTATTCAATGTGTTTCATTTTGTTACGTTTACTTTTATTAAACTTGTTGTACTTCAGTACTGTAATTATGTATGATATGTGTAATTTCCTTATTATAAACTGTTAGTAACAAAAAAGCCACTTTTACAGCACGTTAATAATTACAAAAAGCAACATAAAAACGTAACTAATCTGAAGTTGATGACAGAAACCGTCACATATTAACTCTGTGTATTCTTTACGTACACATATAAAATCATCTTTTAATTTTATATGTTATGTTTTCACATTTTCCAATGTGTGAATAATTTCCATGTGTATGAGTAATAGACTTTGATTTTCAAAACACACACATAAGTGATATATGATGTGTATCTTAATTAAAACATTTGAAAGATGCTACTCACACTCCATCGAAGGTGGTAAGGTGTGGGTCCAAAATGCTGCTACATGATTCAGATGAATGTTCGTCTTTAACAAGCACCTTTGCAATGTTAGCACACAAGCAGTGGTATCTGTAGCAATATGAGACTGCAAGCAATGTCATTGTAAATATATGATCACATATTTTCAGACAGTTACATGATTAGCTTTCAGTAGATGCAGAAGTGAAACAAATGGTATTAGAAAAACTTTTTTAAATAGCAAATAAAATCGTTTAAATTCATAAACATAATTCATACAATGTAAACAACTGGAACAGTAAAAAATGTTTTCAGTATACCAATATTCTGTGAAGTTGAAACTGATCCCATGGTGATCCAGTAGCATCAATTGCACCAAATTCTAGCGACACGATTCTAGCATTACGTCCTGCTGTAGGCACAGCTCGTATGCGCAGCACCGTGTACGTGTCTGACAGCAGTGTGAACGAGCAGTTTGACATCGTAAGTCCGACATGTTCAACTATTGGAATGGTCAGTACACAGCCAGGACAGAGCAGTGGTATTGTAGCTTGAAACATCAGCTCAATGAACGGTGTACTTTCATACATCTCCACGTGATATGTCAAACTTGTGTCCTGTTCCACACAAACATGTGATGTTAACCTCCCATAATTCATCCATTTTTTAAATATTTTTTTGCCAATAAGAATCTCGTAATGCATAGTTTTCATTAAAATAACCAAATAAACGTAATATTGTTGCAGCAATGCTGCTAATTCTTTAAAACAACATTGTGTAGGCTTAATTATTACTACATAAACTTTACAAACACCGATGTTTTTATGCAGGCAATCATATCAAACTAGAGTCGTACTCACCATAAGATCATAGACGATGTATTCACTTTCACTGCAGCTGGTGACAGTGGTGTTGCTCTGCAAAGTCATACTACGCATTGATACTCAGAGCTTACAGTTTGTGTAATTTTTACAGTTAAATAAATCAGTTAATAAATATAATTTATGAATTCGCACATTGCTGAGCCAAAGTCTAATCTGAGGTGCAAGAAAAAAGTGCTAAGTGGTTGAAAGGCCTGATGGAAATTGTGGATCGTAAGTTAATGGTGGAAGGTGTCAGGACCGGTATACCAACAGCTGTTAAGATAGAATTCCAGATTGTAAAAGTTGCGACACTGAAACTGCACACACGATACAAAGTGCAGACATGTGAGATAAAGGGTAAATTGTTATTTGACAACCAAAAAAATTAGTTCAGTAGTGAGTATGCAAAGATAAAAAAGGTGATAAGCAGATTGAGAGAAATGGAAATGCATAAGGTGATATTACCTATCCGAAAATTAAAGCAGTATACAATGGAGAGCCAGTGGAGCTGTTGGAGGTGATTAACATCGGGTTGCACCATCCATACTTAAGTTAGTATTCCTTAAAACTTCATTCTTTCAATGGAGATTTAAGGACTACTAAAGTTAAGTATAGACTATAGACGGTGCAACCCAACCTATGTGAACTATACTAAAAGCAGCCAGTGATCACATGTGTAAAGACGTCAGTGCTCATTGAAGTTTAGAGAAGTTTTTCCGAGTAGTGCCATATAAAATGAAATTAGCATAATAAAGGCGAGAACCAAAGAGTGAGCAGGTAATCGTTTTGGCCATGTCTTTAAATATGGAAGGACGAATGTACCTTAATGCACATAGCAGTGGCTTAGTTTTCATTCCTTTAGCAGAATTATGTACTTCCGCAAGTGGATAATCATGTCATGTTTTAATTGCAGACAGTAGCCAGGAATAGAGGACGTGATATGTGCATATAGCCTACATACGGATTTGACTCTGATTTAACAGGGACAGCACGAGACCATCGGTGGAATCTGATGTCAGTGACAGAAATGAAACGATATTATTTTATAAAACACATTTAAGCAGTTTACATGTTAACACTGGGACAAATGTTTGATTAATTTGCACTTCTACAAAAAAATAAAATTCGCTTTCAGCTGCAGGAGGCTTAGTCCCCTTTGCCCCTGACTCCCTGACCAGGGGCTCTGCTCGTGAAACTCACAGGGGGCTGTGCCCCCAGACTCCAACTATAAGCTCGCGCTCTATGCTCACCATAAGCCCCCACTTTTATGACAAAGTTTATGCCTATGCGCATACAGTAGTGAACCGATCTACTAACAGAGATAACATGGTTATCGATAGATAGAGCTTTTGTCAAGTATCACCCCAAGAATTTTTATCTGGTTTGCCAAAGGAACTGACACCCAGCAAAGATGATGGTAACGAGATTGGAACAGACGAAGGCCCACTGATGAGCGCTAAGTAAAATGGTTTCAAATTTGTATGGGTTTAAGGCCATATCATTAACATAAAACCAAGCATGAAAAGTGACAATGCAACTGGTGTGGTTATTGACGTCATGTATATAGTCAGATGGGGATAGCAAAAATGAACAACTGGGTGTCATTGGTATATTGCTGTTGATTGATTGACTGCAAAGATGCATCAATAGGAGAAATATAGCCATGAAAATTCGTGATCCCCGGACGGTTCCCTGTGGACCAGTGGTACGCGAGAAAGATGAGGAACAGTGACAGGTATGGGTGAATGGGCATGGCATTTTTCTCCTATCCTCAAACGCCATCCCTGTTGTTTTACACTTTGCTTCACAAAGATCATTTTTTCAAAGACCACCCCATGCACGTTGAATGTAACAGCTAATTTATTATCCAAATGTATCATTGCACGTGTTGGCCGTTGGGAACTTGGGAGGCTGGGCTCTGTATGAATACCAGACGTTAATTAATATAGGCTGAGAAGTGGGCCGGCATCTGTGGAAATACAATGAAAAGTGGTGCAGTGGTTGCAAACTGGTTCACACAAGTGTAGTGACGTCCAGTACTAACTGAGAAAGTACAGCACCTAGCCATAATTCAGTCATTGATGCAGTAACGAACGTCGTGCATCTACGTTGTCGTGGCAACGATGAAATGATGTGTTTACACTATTCTTTGCCGACAACATTCTATGGTTAAAAAGTTTACTTTAAGGTGCATTCGATGTCAGTCGAACCAACATTTGGTTGTGGTTGACCTAAATCCAGTCTCCGCTACAGTGCCATATTTGGTAACCCACAAGCCCATACTGCAGGTAACTGGGTAACCATCAACGAGATTTCTAACTTCATCTGAGGCCAGTTGAAAGCTACTCAATGCTGGTGACCACGGTAATGCGTGTCAACACTGGAATGTTTGCATTTTGATATTTGTTAAACCATCTGCTAATAAATGTAAATAAATAATTTTAACAAATGTTGAAAAAGATTGCAAAATTGCAGCATCTCAACAAAATACAGTATTTATTTTTATTTCAGTTTGCACTTGCAGACGGCTTTAACCTAAGTCTGATTCGCCATACTACATGCATCGGTTGGTTGTGTGACGTCACGGCAAAAGAGATCAGCCAATATCAAACTGCGGATCATATAAAGATGAGCGTTCACAAAATAAATGCAAGATTTATCGAGCACTTCAATACATCTACCAAACTTGATAATTGGGTAACAAGAGGGCCTAGCAGTGGCTAGCATAGTGCGAGATGACCCCTTCATTGGCGGTAGCCATGTTTGTTGAGCATCATATGATGGCTTCAACTTCGCCGGTTGGCACAGCCGCTGTGTTCCCGGCATGCATCGTGACCCAATGCACTTCCATCACAGACAGACAGACGGACACTGACATCGTAGCATGAGCGCGAGATGTATATATTACATCTCGTGCTAAAATCGCTCCAGTAATTTCAGAGATTTCATAGCTAATCGGTAGACCATTAAAATAGATATAAAAAAATAATAAAAATATAGGCGAAACATATTGCCTTTCCACCAAACATGACGTTTGAAATAAATAAGCAGTGCCAACAAACTTACCACCCAGATCATAATTCCAACAAAATATGACCGCACGCTGTACACCCATTCTGAAGCCACTCCATCATAATAAATCCGGACTGCACATGAGAACTACACCAAAGACACAGTAATTCAAAACTAACAACTATCTGTTTCTATATAATTCAGTTTTAAAGTGCAAAAGATGTGCTAAGATATTTTTCCTATCTAACACAAAATAGCATAAACTGTGATATTATGCATCGTAATTGTACAGCATAAAATATTCTCCAAAATCTCTGTGACTATTTAAGCATTTAATATAATAGTTAGTTTTGCAAGCGACGGCAACTACTGGTCTGGTGACATTTTCTGCATACTTGCTACACAATTTCTAGTCATACAGAAAGCAATTGGATTACCGATTTGCCATAATATGCTGCAAAGTCTTGTTGTGTGAAAGCTGCATCAAATGATACAGCAGAAGATACTGTCTGAATGGCACGTCCTAGTTCACTGTCAAAGAACAGAGCTACATCGAAGGTCACTTCCACGCCATCAGTGTAGATAATGTGGCAGATAAAGTAGACGTCCATTTCCGTGTCATTGTACAGTGGACCAATAAACTCCGGAGCGGATATGTTAGCCGCTAATACATGCATAAGCAAAGATCACAAGTTCATATTATATTTGCAAGTACATTTGTGAATTTCACAGGTCTTACAGAGATTCAAGGGTTAATTATTTGAGACTATCAGGCCTATCCATTACTGACAATGATGCATTATTTCCAACAGGGATATGGTTATGTCATATAAACCATTATACTTTTGAAAATAAGCATCGTTGTTTTGAAACAAAACTGGAAATGCCTGGCAAAGCCTAGCATGTATCCCGCTCAGCATTGCAGTGTCGTGTCTGGCGAATATTTATTAAACACAACCAACTAGAAATGCGTGGCAAAGCCAAAATTACACAACGTCCCATCTTAAACTCCGAAGTTACGGAACAAATTTTTATACACTGTAGAGGCTTTAGTGCCGCTATTAATGTGTGTATTCCCAGAGTGATTGTGCATCCGTTTCAGAATGCCAGAGTGAAGATAACTGCAAAAAGCCTTAAATTAACTGGTTACCGTAGCAACGTCCCTTCAGCTATCACAAAACTAATGCAAGTTTTATAACAGTACAAACTGTGCGTGAGGCTGTTGGTGTACAAGATACTACAATTCTCATTGAAAGGCGTCGTGAAAGATTTGTAGATAAGTTAATTGCTAATGATGAATACCGGGACATTCTGTTGTGTAGTAGCTGTCTGTAGTTATTATTAATTCTTCAGTGTAGTGTTTTACTATTGTCGATTGTCTTTTGCATGTTCTCTTTGGTTTTGTGTGCTCTCTGTGTATTCTTAATCTTGTGCCGCAAAAATGCGAAAAAATAAACTATATATAATCCAAACATACATCACTATAAATGATGAAAGGACGGTAAAGATCAGTCCAGAATTTGGTGAGATAATTTTGCCCAGTTTTTTTGCACAGTTTTTGCAAAAATTCCACAAAATCCCTTCTTAAACTCCAAAGTTATTGAAGCAAGCTACACCACTTTTTCAAGCAACGTAGAGGCAAACTGAGGCATTCGTGTCACGTTTAATGCGTGCATAGACAGAACGACATTGCATTCGGTTTCTGAATGCCCGAACCAAGAGTGAAAGCAGTCAATTTCGACATCTGCAAAAAGGCCTTAAATTAATTGATTACCATAACAACGTCTCCTGAACGACCACAAAACTAAAGTTAGTTTTATTATCCTCAGATATATGACTACTAATGCTAAAAGTTTGGTAAAGATTGGTACAGTAGTTGCTGAAATACTCGGTGGGATATGCCTAATTTGACCAGCTTTTTTGCCCAGTTTATGCAAAAATTCCACAAACTCTATTTTTTAACTCTGAAGTAATTACTGAACCAATCTTCACCCTTTTTCACACGATGTAGCAGCATTCGTGCCACGTTTAATGCATGCATACATAGCGATTGTGCATTTAGTTTCAGAATGCCGGAGCACAGAGTAAAAGTAGGCAATTTCAATGTCTGCATAAAAGGCCCCAAAGTAAATTGGTTACCATTGCAACGTCCCTTAGGCCACCGTGAAACTTATGTCAGGTTGTAATTCCCATACATTATGTTGAAATGCTGGTGATGATTAGTTTCGTACTTGCTTAGATATTTGGTGCGATAACCCAATATTGGCCATCCCAAAAGGTGCAAATTCTACCCTCGCAATCTCCAGAGTTACTGGATTACGAAATTACGAGATTACAATTCATCAAAATTGCAAAACGTGTCGCAAAAATAATGCCATTTAACATCTGTAAATAGGAATTGCGATATTTGAATCCGTTACGAAATGTCAGCGTGTTGAATAAAGGTAATTTTGTCAATTTTGCCAAACATTGGTTGACATGGCAACGTACTTTGAGAAATTGGAAAGGGGTCCATATCTATAAAGATAACGCAAATACCACTCATTTGGTGAAAAAGATGGTGACAGTCGGTCTAATATATCCTGAGATAATTTGGCTCAGTCAAAAAAGAAGAAATTACGAAAGGTAAAATATATCGCCTAGTCAGCAAGTTTGCCAAGCGGGCTAAATTACTGATCACCACAGTGCCTAACAGCCCTGCCCCCTAGTGAACACAGCTGAACTAACAGTGGCAAATTATCAAATGCCAACCATACGACTTCCTACATATTAAACTCCAGGGTCACTGAACTGAATCTCCCAAATTTTTTATTGATGTGGAGAAATGATTACTGAAATCGAAATTGCGATACCCCCATTCAATTTTGGAATGCCATTGTTCCGAATACAAAATGATCGTCAAATTGCGACCGAGTCGCAGAAAAAAATTCAATTTCTGCCATCTTAAACTATAATGTTACTGGTGGCTCATTTAGAAAGGTTATATTGCATCTAAGTACGAAACACAAAAACAAAGAATTAAGGCAGTCAATTTTCACGTCTGCAAACTGCTCTGGAAATTAAGTGGTTACCATAGTAACGTCCATTATGTCAATATTTAAGTTCCATACATATTTCTACCAATGCTAAAAATGTGGGTGAAGACAATGCAGTATTTGCTGTGTGATATGCCCATTTTTGTCCAGTGTGTGCCCAGTTGTTGCAAAAATTTTAATTTGTGTCCTTGTAATATTCTTGGTTACTGGATCAAAGTTAATGTAATTTCTAAATGTTGTAGTGACATAATCTCCATTGTTAATTCCTGCATTCACATGGCGATATTGCAATTCGTTGTGGAATGCCAGAGCAAGGTATAAATGCAATCAATTAAGACGTCTGCAAATGGACCCCTCCAGTAACTGGTGGCATAAGAAACATTCCTTGTGCAATGATTATACGAATGGATGTTTTGTAACCCACATCAATTTGTCTACAATGTGTGAAATTTTGTGATATCAATCAGCATGTTCTAACATATATGGCATGATATACCTATATTTGTCCAGTTATTTGTGTCAAGTTGTCGCCAAAAATTTTAGTTTCTGCCCTCTTAAACTCAAAAGGTACTTGTAGGCTTACTGGACTCATTTAAAGAAGTTTTGGCACGATGTAGAGGCATTTATTTCTGCTATTAATGCATTTATTTACAAGGTGCTACTGCATTCCATTTAGAAATGCTAGAGCAAAGAGTAAAAATGGTAAATTTTGACGTTTGCAAATGGCCCAGCAAAATTAATTGGTTTCCATAGCAGAATGCATTGGGCTATCGCAAAACTTATGTCACTTTAATAATCCCTATACGTATGTCTACTAACGCTAGAAATTTGGTGAGATACTTGATGGGATATACTGACTTTTGCCATCTCGTTCAACTGGGTGCAGCTTTTGCCATTGAATACTTTTTTTAATCGAAATTGAGATAATTGAATTTGTTTTCGAATGCCAGCATGTTGTATAAAGGTCAATTCGCCAAATTTGCCAAAAAATTAGTTGCCATGGCAAAGTCTCGTAAGGAATCAAAGATGTCCCAATCGACAAAATACAAACAAGTGCTTTTCACTTGGCGAAAAAAAATCTTTAAAATCAGTCTGGTAGATGCTGAGGTACTTTTTGTTCCTGGTGTGACAGCAAATAGGAGCAACACCTATTAATGTGATTGTTACTGCCATTGAAAAGGTCAACTCTGACAACATTAGTCAGCAGTTGGAATTTCGTTTTTAAGTGTTATAGAAATCAAATAACCAATTAACATAGCATTTTCGATAAATCTGGATGGATAAGTAGTAATATCCTCCGGAGGATACAGTACTACAGTTGTGTGCCTTTTTTTAGCCGGCATAATGAAATCACTAATGGAGATATCTGAAATATTCTTCGATGTGTTTAGTTTACACATATTCAGCAAAAGTCACAAAAGCCTTTGTCACAATTCTAAGCAGTTTTGAAGCAACAGCATAAAAAATCCGTCTTGGGTAAATTACCCACAGTGCAACATAAGGGTTAACAAGATTTTGAATAATGCAATACAGGACAATCTCTTCTTCTAGACATAATAACAATGGAATATATTAAATGAATACAATACGATCTACCTGGTGCAGGAGGTCCAGTTGGACAGATCTGTGCTTTCAGGTCATCAACGATGTCATCAAGAGCATCAAAGTCATCCACTGAGTAGTAATCGTTCGTTGAAGAGATCTGTTTCAGCCGTTCTCCATCAACCCCGTCAGTTACGCCGACAGCAATGAGCAAGATGCTGTCATTTTTGCACAGCGTTGCATTCTCCAACGTCAACGGTGTGCCTACCTCTGGGATGTTATCTTCGCCATCAGTGAGTATAATGGTGACCCTAAGGGCGCCTTCACGAGCACCATTACCTGGTGCATAGACTTTTGTTCTGGTCAGAAAGAGAGCGTCGTTCAGATTTGTCCAAGAATTGAGGTATCGAACCCCAAGGATAGCGTCAATAAGACTGTCTTTGTCATGGTATTCTGTGAAGCCCCACTCAACCGTCGCTTCCAAACTGAACAGTACAAAGGCAACTTGTACGTCGTTTGGTCCAATAGTAAACTCACGGACCACATCGGCAACAAAAGCCAGAGATTTGCGCCAGTTAGTTTTATCATGCTTGTTTATGCTGCCCGATGAATCGACAACAAAGTTCAAGTCAAGCCAGCAGTCTGTAACACACATGATATAAACAAATAAAACTGTTATCAGTAAACACAAAAATGATGCATACTGCAAAATATACTTCGTATTACTATAGTTGTTTTCATTTGCTTTCTTTGTGACATTAATTAGCCATAAAGTCATTTCCTTTCGTTTTTGAAAATTTGACATAAATAGCTGTAAATGTAGTTTAGATTAAATTATCCTTCTACACTGATTACCCTGGTGACCAGTTTTATTTTGTCAATGTCAAATGTAGTTTATTATTTTATAACCACAACATCTGGAGTTCAAATATGCAGTATGGTCATTGACTCTCTTTCTGTATTATGCTGAATATTCGCCGATGATGACGTCCCTTTACAAACTCCAACGTTTCACTATACGTACATGCATTTTGCATCATTTATACATAATGTATGTAGGCTACATGAAGTGCAGTTGCACAGAAACAGCATCGGATTTCTTATACATACATACATACATACGTGGAATGTTATAGTGCCCAGTAGACATAAAATAGACCTACTGTGCATTACAGAAGTTCAGATAAGAATGAAAACTAATTAAAAGCAATGTTAAACAGATGGGTCTTTATAAATGCACATCGGAAAGCAAATTGTAAGTCAATGAGTCTGATGTCAGTGGGGAGACTGTTCCAGACGTCAGGGCTGCTAAGTGATAATTTTGTAACTTTTTAGAGAGATGAGGTGCCTTCTTTTTTGATGATTTTTGTTATGCAGCCAAATGCCCAGAAGGGGGCAATAGGGCCTACCAATTTACTTCCATATGACCATTTATATGAATAAGTAGCTCTGCTAATGCAGAGGAACAACACAACATACAGACTTACAGGGTTATTTGGGGGTTAGGTTAAGAATTTTCCGAGGTCATCGGGAAGATACTCATTCGATAGAGCACATGCAACTTCATATTCAACTTTAATAGAAACTATGTGTCTATTTTGTACTTTTTTTGAGTTATGGCAAGCTAATTGTCGAAAGTGGCTGATTCTAACCTACCATATCTGCATTTATTATCCCATAGGGAGTGCCTCGTTCAAATTTTGCCAAGATTTTGGCGTCAAAAACTAGAGTCCGTCAGATATCGTGTGTCATTGTTTGCATGCTTTTGTAGAGATCAGGTTGGCTCACACAGTTGCAGAAGCAGCGTCTTCGACTGATGTCTGCTCGCTGCCTAAACTGCAAAAGTTGTGGTAGCCAATCAACTCGACAGCTTCTCCAGCTGCTACAGCTGGCTAGCTTTGCGTCGTCTAAGATGCATGTGTGTTGGCAGTTCGTCATTTTGCTTATAGTCTGCTTACAGTAGTTGTTGCTGTTCTAAGTTGTTCCTTGAGGTTGCCTGGATGAACATCAGAAAGTGGCATTTGTCTAGACAACACTCTTATGTTTAGCCGTTTTGATACAATGCCAGTGTGTAACAGACAGAACGTCGTATGGCAAACCATTACATAAATCTGCATCTTCTGTTTATTAACCGCTGTCTATTCAAAGATGTCTATTAGATGTGCTGGTTTTTACTTTTTATTTTATTTTGTGTTTTTCTACCTTTTTAACAGTAATTTCACTATCAGAATGAATGCACTGTATAATTTTACTTCTTACTGTTCAATCTCATGTACCAAAAACTTTCACGGTGGCGTCTGTCAGACATTAATAAAAGGCTTACTTACTTAATCCAAATAATTTCAATATATCAAAGCGGCTGACCTATATCAGACCATATAGTAGAATTTCGTGTTGCATTGCAGCGTTG
>Ga0209782_1001059_pt1 | contig 13718 bp, 7 predicted proteins | sample WorMetmaBAHAMAS1_FD_187390 | JGI IMG/M metagenome (GOLD analysis project Ga0209782, IMG submission 187390) | Marine gutless worms symbiont microbial communities from Max Planck institute for Marine Microbiology, Germany - Inanidrilus... | ecosystem: Host-associated > Annelida > Digestive system >... | reverse complement strand
ATTTTTTTTTGGGGGGGGGGGTATATATACCGTTATACCCCCGTCGCTACGCCCCTGCCGTTCAGTAATATTCCAAGCTATAAATGCAGGCAGTCGACCGACCTTCATATACTCTGGCCATACAGGAACTTGCTTAGTTAAGGTTATTTTTATGTCTCTATATTCATAGCAAAATAATGATTAACTATTTTGCCTTGTTATATATTTTGCCTTATTATTTTGTCTTATAATAATCAGTCGGGCGTGATGAGTCCTTAGCGATCCCTGTTGTTATTACGTCGCCTTACAAAGATTGCACCGGTGTCCTTATTCTGCATTATTTGACTTCACCAACCGTCGACATTAACTTCCTTCCTCTTGCAGTAGATGCAACGCCAGTAGCTTAGTTTAGGCCAGTATAGAGTTAGATGTTTATGGTCTTGTAATTTGCAACTCGACAAACACTTACGCCTACGTTGTACAGTATTCATTTGCTTCGATTAGTTGTTATTAATATTTTCTGCATTACGGTAGTGGTTCAGTGGAGTGGACAGAGTAGCTATAGCATGTTAGTAGTTAGCCGGCAGCTTTAATTCATATCTGCTCTGTCTCTGCTTCGCTTGATGTTGTCTGTCTTGTGGTGTCTCGTGGTGACGTACCACATCACATTATCAGTGGCTCGCAGTGCGAATGTCACCACGTAGGCCAACTGTATGCCGTAACAGCCGCATGAATGTTGTAAATTGTAATTAATGTAACCAACCTGTGGTGTCACTAATAGACCTAATAAACGTCAATATTATCCAGATGTTCAACGTTCGATATTCTAGAGTCAATAAACGCTAATTGCAGTTCGTAGTTAATACAAATGTTCATAAAATACAGGCAAATACGTTGACATATTGGCCAATCATGTTAAAATATGTCAATGTTATCCACAAAACCGGAAGTATATAACGTATTATACTGTCAGTGGAAGGCTGGGCCATGGCCACAGGTAACGTGTACAAAAAAATTCTGTTAAGTCAAATGTAGTTTATTTAAATATGCGAGCAGAGAGACGGACATACAGACAGATTGACTGCAATACTTTACACACCTGGTGGGACTTTTACAAACAACTCTAGGCTTTCAAAACAAAGTTTCAGCAGAGGGCGTTGGAAAATACAGGAGCAACTGGCAAGGCAAGGGGGACAGTAATCAAGACCGACATAACAAAGCCAGACACTGCAGTTATGAACTCGTTTGATTTGAAAACAACCTACACGTACAGTAAAGTGCGCAGCACAGAATGTCTGTCAAACGGCAGTGAGAATATAAAGATCAATCACCAACACTGAACGCAATGGTGAAGTTACAAAGGGTATGTTCAATTTCACACACAGTTCAACGACTTCAAATGATCGCGGGTGTGATGTCCAGGTGCATCGAGGCCCAAGTGACATCCGAGAAGAAACTTGTCAACTGAGCAAAACACACTGAATAAAAAAGTGTATAACAGTGTAGACTGCTGAATCATCGTATGCACTGTCAGAATTTTATTTCGTTAACTTTTTGAAGGTGACCTAGGATCCAAATTTCAAACAGCTGAGCACAGTCCAAAAGTATCACTAACGGCTTTCTCAGTGTCACTGTTGTTGGTCACTTGAGCTGCTATGTACAAATGCATTCCACCGTGCAACATGCTGCTGTGTTATCAATTATGCAATTACAGTACGCAGCTGCACAATTCACTGATTCATTTTATGCAGTCGATCTTGTTTCGTAAAAACTGGATTTTCAATAGCAACAATGCAAGTCTCTGCAATTGGCATCACCATGTTTGCTTAGTAAAAAAAAACAGGAAAATACTAAAACTGAAAATCAAAATTGAAATGTGTTCATTGAATTGTGCAGCATTACTAGAGTATAAGCTCTAACATGGTTAATCAACTGCGCGGGACATCGTACAAACACCTCGACAAGCACACCGTACTTATATTACGCAGTCGTAATGTGGCAGACTACCACAAATATGAGTGTCACCGACACTCAACTGCATGTGTACACCACTAACACACACAATAATAACAATCATTTATACATGTAATACAACAGTCCAGTATCACCATGTATCACTGTCACTGCAACACTTGCCCCATATGACAACCTTGCTCGCACACTATCACCATTGTAGCATAAGACTGTCACTGATGCATCCTGCGACGAAATGTGGATCTGCTGAATGACATTCAACGTTACCAGTTTTGAGTTCACACAGAATACATCAACAAAGAGTATTTGTAGCATGCACTTTTACCCACAATGCCAGGAAGTCTGTTTAGTTGCAATCAGACGGTGCAGAGCCGGCCATAGGCACAAGCGAGGTGGGCCATTGGCCAGAGCTCCGCGCTTGCGTCCAGCTCTGCGCTTTGTAGCCACTGTGTGGCTGTGGTGATGCATCGATGTAATTAAACAATCTTTCGTCCACTGTGTGATTTACTGACTGTGCCAAATATCAGTAATGGGGCAAATTTGCGGCTTCTTTTGGACACGCAAAATATAAAAAGGCATTCAGCTTCAGAGGAGGGGGCAAAGCCCCCTCACCTCAACCAGGAGCTTTGCCCCCTGGACCCCCGCTGGGGGCTCAAGCCGCAGACTCCCATTATAGGCTGGTGCTCTGCACTCGCCATGGCATCCAAACCTTGCCAGGGTCTTGTGCTCACGAAGTCCAACTCTGAGACGGTGGTGTGTATTCTAAAGCGGATGGCACTGACCGAGTACGTACTTGGTGAGAAGCTACATCAGACTATGTAAGTAAGTAAGTAAGTAATCTTTTTACTGAGTGTGACAAACGCACACATACAATGTTAAAGTATGTGGCTGCTCTTGACGTCAGTCTGCTGTACGAAAGTGTTAGCCAAAGAGCCCAGATGACAGCAAGCCCAATTCACCTGCGCAAGCACTCGGGCATCTTTGTCCAGGCCAAGGCCACGTGATGTGAAATTCTTACCGATAAGCCATCACGGCAGGCCGTCAAAACTACTTCCACAATGCACCGACATATTATACTATAGTCATATCTGTTCTAAGCAACAGTTACAAAGCAGTCATGACTGCCTAAAAATACCAACATTACATCGTGGTACTTACAGTATATGATATGCAATGTTTAGAGTGTGTGCTCAAAAACAGATGGCCACTGAGATAGACTGGAGATAATGCTAAAAATTAATCAAATAGAAATAAACATGAAAACCTTACGAACATAGAGATCAGAGAATATATGGGAGAGTCCATGAAGGCAATCAGCTACATTAACGATGCAAGAAAGTAGGTACATACACTACAGACAGTAAAACAACTGCCAATGCGGAAAACATCAAACAGCAAAAACAAAGACAAAGACAATCTGGTGATTACATGACAAACAGCAATACAACATCAGTAACAAACACAGTTGTAGTACTAATTTATCATTTATCCATCTCATGGTCTAATAATATTCATATCACGATAACGTAATGGATGAACAACGGAACAACTCATCATCACACTTAACGTGTGCTGCCATCAACAGCCAATGTTACAGCGACCAAGCTGCAAAATGCAACCTGCAGGGCAAGCATTAGGCAATATTTTATACAGGTTTGCTATCCTTATTCAAAACATCACTGATATTCCCAAAACTGTCCGGACATAAGTATTTTATCAATTTCCTTAAATCACGCTCCCCTAATGTTAATAAATTTAACAAGAAGCATTTGAAAAATGCTGGGCCCATTCGCCACTGCGAGCCGCCGCACGCCCATTCACCAGGTGTCGCTGTCGCACGCCGCCTGTGCATCGATGTCCACGACAACAACGACGCCAACGACAACGACAACGTGTGACAGAGGGGACCGCTATGGCCCCATAGAATAGGCCCAATAAAAGGAAGAAATGGATATAAATGTCCACTTTGTTATCTCTACTGGTACTTGACATTGAAGATCACTGCTGTCTGTGTTGTAAGCTACTACACTGCAGTACTATAGATGCGTCGAGTGTAACTTGCCAGCCTGGTTCTGTAGGGAGATGTTGCTATTGTCCAAACTGCATACGGTCGAGCGATATGGCCATAATTCTAGTTTCAGCTATGCAGACTGACAGACATAATCATAGCAAGTTACGACATTATGACAGTATTGTTATTATCAATGTCAGCACACTGTATGATGTTTGTGTGCTAAGTTGCTAACAAACCAGTTGTTAGCATTCAACTATGCACAATAACTGTACACCACAAAAGAAGTATGTAATGGATTTATATAGCGTGCACTAATCATAACGTAGATTGCTGCCTATCGTAACAGAGGTGAAACGTTGAATTTAATATCTGGTGATGAGCCAGTAAAGTAGAAGAACCAGCACATGCTGCTACTTTTGTTAGGTTCACTGGGGTTTTATTTTGTATCATTATACTATGTAGAACCTGAAGCGACTCTGGAATATTTTTCTCGCTCATTCACAGGAAATCTCGCTCGCTTTTCTTGCTTAGTGAGCTTTTTTGAGATGCCTAAAAATAGCTCATCTGCAAGGCAACTGCATCCAAAGCAACACTATAACTACAAGGCTACTGTTGTGCACATGGTTAAAAATGTGGAGTATGTGGACTTTGTGCAGCTTCATTATCTTACTGCAGTTTTGTTTACGTAATAATTACGTAATCATTATTACGTCACTTTTACGTCATTATTACGCAATTATTACGTCAGGTAATAATACAAAACCATCAGTGCTTTCTGCCTATGAGGGAATTGCGGCATGTTTTATTGTAAATTGTGGGCTGTTTAAATTTCACTCCAGGAAAAATCCCACTCGCTCACTCACCACTGCTCACTTTCACTTTCGCTTCGGAGTCTAATACTATGCACAGTTGTTTTCATTGCTAATAGCAGTTGAATTAGTTCCCTTAAACGCTGTTCAGAACTGGAGTGTCAGTGGGCTGAGCTATGAACACTGAACCACATTCACTGTGTCATCTCTCCTGTTCCATGCCCTCTGAAAACATCTAGACTATTTGACTACTGGCTCTCAACGAAATCACTTTACATTACATTTTTAATCTGCAACACAAATCTGATGCATCACTAGTTTCACGAAAGCAATGAATGAATAAATGAATGAATGAAGCCTTAAATTCAGCAGAAAGATCAATTTTTCCATGCATCTACTAAAAACTTTCACCTAACAGCGACGTCATTAAAATTAAAGTACGGTAAACAAAACATTGTAAGAAGCTTCATATATAACAACCATCTCAGAACCAACTCAACCTGCAATATCATCCAGGCAATAACAGCATACAATATCCAGCATATTCACACTCGCATTCAACAGGCAACTGCATTCACGTGAATAAAAATACCCTGACTGACAACCGACAAGCTACTCGGCAACAGAGAGATATCAGTTAGCAGAGGGTAGACACGTGTGCAAACAATCAAACGTTATATTTTATTACAACGATGGGACATGTCATTAACAACACTAACTTGGTATACCTTATGCTAAAACACAAAAGCACACGTCTTAGTCTCGTGACGTGACACCATTTAAAACCTACAGTATAATGCAGTGGAGGCCTATGTATCAGCACGCATACCAGACTGTCAATATTCACGGTCAGTAATCGTCTTACTTATTTACTTGCCAGAACACAGACAACATGACATGATCACAAACTGATTGTACGTTGGCATGTAAAATACACAATTTATACACAATGACAATTACATATGCATGATGTCAGCTAATATGTTAAAGTTACCATCTCTATATACTTAGATCAGCCATTCAACTTAACTCTGCATTCTACAACAAATGGTCATTGGCCATTTTGAGTCAAAAAGTGCTATTCTACTTTGCCCATAACTTTGTGAAATGCTTACTCATTTTCAAAATTCTTTCATCATGTAAACATGTCACTGTACATGTACCTCTGAAAAATATGCACCTTTTTGACAACCAGTGGATACTGTCCCATTTTACATTACTCTGCAGAGTAACATAAATACCCAAACTAGTGCCGGACACAATATTCTCAAGGCAAAATAACCAAATGATACACAACTGTAGTTGACATTATACTGTTACATACATACTTATTCAAGAAACTTACTCAAATGTGAATTTAATTTTGAGACACTTTCAAGAAATAATGACCAGTTAATGCAGCATTCATTCAGCCACACAAATGGCAATGTTAGCAAACTATCATTTGTATACCAACATTACACGATGAATTACAAGTCTTGATTATGATGTGCATAAGTTACAATGTACAAAAACCATTCAGTCTTGGCTGTCTCTTTATCAACTTTGCATAACAACTTTGGAAAGTTTCATCAGGTTGACAATTAAATAAAATTTAATTATTTATTTACAACCAAAAACAACTACTGTCCATCAAAGTTTCGGCCTCAAATATGAGGATTTCATCAAGATCCAAAATATGAATACGAGGGGAGCTAAGAACTGAGCCACATATAACAAACTATCAACAGTATCAAGGTATGGAAATCACACAGAAGTCAGTCCTAACAAAGGCCTCATATTCAAGACCAAAACATTGATAAACCGTATGTTGTTTTTGGTTATAAAGAAACAATTAAATATATTTTACTACAAAACTGCAATAATCAATCCATCAATAAAATTATTATAAAGTAGCTTATTAGTTTCAATTTAATTTAGTAGAAATATGTAGGATCTGACTGATGTTGCCACATGGATAAATTAATGAACATGCAGATCCAGCTGTGAACAAGTTGATTTAAAAACCATACATACTATACTAGTCATGTCATTTACAAAAAGGGATGTGTGCTAAAAGTATCTTAAAAATTAAATAAAAATTTTAATGGATTAAAAATTTAAAGGATATAAAACTAACAATTACAGTTGATTGATTGTTAAAACCTGCAACCATAATAATTGCACAAGGTGAGTATCTTAGTTCTGTAAATATGGTTTAGTGATTAGTAAACTATTCAGCTATCATTCACATAAAAATGCCTTTTTACCTAGCTGAGTGCACATTCAGTGGAACTACTACACGAAGAACAACAAGTACGTGGATACAAAAGGTGGAGACAATGACAAAGACATGATTGTCTCAACATGGCACACAAGACAATACAATACACTCCATATACCCATGATTTCATGCCATACAAACAACACGTGCTACCGACAGTATCCAAAGCCGGCCCTTGTAACACATAACATCATCCTAACTTGCTCAGAAGTGTAAGCTGCGTATGCTAACAACTGTGTTGCACAAGCAAAACATCAAGCATGCAATTGTTCTCAGTGACGCATTTCTGACGACGACGTAAGTCTACTGGAGATGAGGATCGTATATACCTGGTGTTGAGCTCGACACGCCTTCGCCGCTGCCATAGCCAACACCCTGTTAACACGACACAGTCACGTCAAACATCAAACAGATATCTCAAACAAATTAATACAGAAAAATGGAGTCGGCTATGTGCTACAAGTAGTAAGTATTCAATTTTTATGGATAAAACTATTGAGCATTAGTAGATTAATTGCTGTTAATCAGTAACTTTCACAGCTCTGCAGTAAGTAGGAGTTGACTGGCATATAAAATACTATCATCTATCGAAGACGATATTTCAAAGGTCCACTCTGCCACGATGACTTCTGCCTTGACTGACGCAACATGTCATCACTGCAATTGACTGAAGTTTTCTGCTAGGTACAGATGCAGTTTCCTATACAAGATACTACAGACAAATGCTAAATGACAAAAATTATTACAACTCGTGTATATTACAGACATGTATGTATATTTTTGCATTACTGCTCTAACAAGTTGATTTGGCAACACTATGGACATCTTGCTAGTAAAACATGTTGCAAAAAATTTCATAAAGTTTGTTTTTGGAGAGCTGACCTAATCCAGAATAACTCCTGGAAACTATGCCACTTAAAAACCTAAACAGTAGTAGTAAATATACAACGTGCACTGTAAATACTATGCTATATTTTTAAAAACTATTATTTGTGCTGTTTTGAATCATAACAGACACACACACACACAATGTGTTATAACAGCTATATACAGTATACACCGAGCAATACATTCATTCCTTACATCGAGTATCAACAATGAACATACACAAAGAGGCCATTTTAATCAGCAACCAGTATTCGGCTGACTGCCTATATCAGAAGTGTTTCTTGTAACAATCAACAGGAGCATTTTTTCATTGCTAGTTGCTAGAATGTCACAGAAAATCAACTGCCCATGAAAACATTCCTCCCAGCTGTTCATCAAAAACACTCCAAATGTACGTGAAGCCTGGTGAACCAACCCGACTAATGGAGAACACTGGAGCTAAGGTATAGCTTAGTTAAAGTGTTTACCTGTCCACTACCGTCGTCCATGGATGTACTTCGCTGGTAGCCATCACCATTCAGTCCCATGTACAGAGCTTGACCACTGCTGGAACGTGACCGAGGAATGACTCCGCCGTACGAAGACGAGCCACCTTCAACGTTCCAACAACCAGTTGTTTTCTAGCAGCTCACGAGAATATTTATGTTAACTACTTTTTACTTCATGTGACATAAAAAATAAATGTGGTTTGGAGTCGAACTAATGCTGAGACTGACAATGCAATTTCTTGTCACACAGCCTAAAGACTAAGTAAATTGTGGTCACAGAAATGCTGCAATTATCTTCAATACAATATCGCGATATAACTAAGATTATTTTCCAATACATTTAAAGCTTCAAAGAACAATAATATCAAACAATAATAATATCAACTGCAACATGTTAAGTGGTTTGTGGTCTAGTAGTTTTCAAATTCATAAGATTCATAGTAAGTTGGCGGTACTGGTAAAAATTATACATACAGTATATGACAATATAAACAGGCCACACCACAACACTAAAACGATATTAACGATATTCAGCAACAGAAACACCATTTGTACAATAACACCTTATGCTATGAGACCATGGTGTTGGACTAGTGCCTCAAATGGGATTTACGATTACTCAATTATGATGCAATTTGTTCCTTGTTTACTGTAACAGTTATAATACCGACAGCATGCTAACCTACACATCACCAGTGACAAACACTTCATGCAAATATTGGCTCAGTAGTGCAGTTGTGTGACAACAAAATATGGGTACATACAAGACCTCAGCTGAGGGACAGGGACCAGGTGACAATATGACAATATGAAATACTGTTATCCTTAACAGCCGATGATAACGGATGAAGTATAGTGCACAAAGAGATCACTACCTTGACTGGAGCCATCTGTGCTTGTTGGACTATGATGAAAGTTCGCGGCAGCCGCCGCAGCAGTTTTTGCTGCATACATGTTCGCTTCCTCTTGTGCTTTTACAATATTTTTCTTGTAACGGATTCGTTTGTTGCCAAACCAGTTAGACACCTACAGACAAAGAAGCTAATTCTTCACTTTGTCCGAGCATCTAAGCCTCAACATAACAAGTTTAGTAAAGCAGTATGCCTACTTTCCTAGCAATATGGGACCATTCTTGTCATCTTCAATCATCCTCGACCTGGAAGTTGGCCACTTCATGGCAGTTTGTTCTGTTTTCAGCTGATCACATTTACAGCAAGACGTCTACTGTTAGTTCTGTCCACTTCATAATATTGTCTTCCCGAGGTTTTTTAGACTAGGTCTTCCTGTTCTTTGTTGACATGTACTCATGTCATGTATTTATTTCTTTCTCCATGCAATTTAGCTTTTCTACAATATATCTTTATAGTAAGACGGCTTTCTTTTCATTTTTCCTCTAACATATAAGATTCTGTTTGAGATTTCAGATGGCTTGATTTCCCTTCAGTCCACAAGACGTGCAGTTGTGTCAAAGTATATTAATTTCAAAAGCATTTAAATGATCTTTGTTAGAATTCTACAAGCCCATAATGCAGTGCGAATCTCCATTCCTTAACTCCTGTCAATAACACCTTATGCTATGAGACCATGGTGTTGGACTAGTGCCTCAAATGGGATTTACGATTACTCAATTATGATGCAATTTGTTCCTTGTACTTTTTAAAATAATTTCTAATCCAAATCTGACCCTGAACATTATTCCAATTTGTAGATTTATCCCTTATGTTTGTTTACAGATTAAGCAAATGCAAATAAACTACAAAATGTAATATTCAGTATTTAACTATATTCAAAATACCATATTTGTGACGTGAAAATAACATGTACATTGCACTTACCTGAGAAACTGATATGCCACATTTGCGAGCAAGCTCTTCTTTGGCTTCTTCACTCGGATAAGGATTACTCAGATGTGAGTAAAAATATTCATTTAGCATCTCGGTTGCTTGCTTGCTAAAATTTCGCCGTTTTCGCCTGTCAAAATCAGTCAGAGAATACTTTGATATCTATTCTTTACTTAAAACGAAAACTGCAGTGTTTACTATTTTACGAATATTCAGATGGCAGCCTGAACACCACAGTGACAAGAACTGTAATGCAAGTGACTGCTAAAAAAACAAAATCTATTATTCTCGACTTATGAAATGTGCTTTCATTGAAAATGCTTAGAATGTTCGACTGAGACATCACCGCCCATGTGATACTTGGTACATTGCTTATTTCTGTCAAGTATGGCTGCTACTGATAATTATAGAGCAAGAAGGTGATATCAACCGTAAGAATAAAAAGTTATTACTGCATACTGTGTCTAAAAGAAAAGATCGCCAACATTTTAGATGTATCTGTCTAATTTTAACAAGTTATGTAATAAAAATATATCACTTATAAATCAGACTATACAAAGCTACTGGAAAAACAAAGAATGTTTAAGTTTTTATCTTCTGTCAAACATTTCTGCCAAAAATTATTAAAATTAAATTATGCTTGCTAAAGTTTACTTAGAACTTTTGAGGTTTTTTAAAAAACACAATATAGTTGGTGCATCACTGGTCAGTAGTGATAAGGAAATCTGTGTAAGACAACTGCTAATATTACTAATAGTTTAAACATTTGTATAAAAGTTAATGATAAAATTTTGAGTAGTATGGACCATGCTTATCGGCTTTCACAATTAAGCCATCAAAGCAGTGCCATGCTTGATATGAAGTCGACAGCCTTCCTTACATCTTAAAGCAAAAACCAAATAGAGCATTTCATTGATAGCAGTAATTTTAATTCCTCTGTTCACAGTGCAACACCCTATTGCAGTCTCCTTTGGCAGCATCACTCATCAGTTGATGGTAACATTCACTAAAGTTCTTCAGTGTATCCGAAACCAAATACTACACTTTTAATCTAAACACTGAAAAATTTACTTCAACAGGTGGCAAAGTACATGCGGATTACGTACATCAGTGCTTGATAATGGTGACTGCAATATAACAAAGCTTCAAGATAGCAAAAATCTTTGCAATTAAATCAATGCCTGACAATGGTGTGCTCATGATCTATTGTTTCATATTTTCAGACTGCAACAGCTGTAGAAAGGCTTTAAAAATCACACTAACTAAAATCTTACATATAAAATGCTGCTAATTCAGAGCTTAATACTCAATACGTCTTTTGTCTATGTCATTATACTATATTATGTCCACGGCTATGTACTGATGTTATATTTCACTTGACAAACCTGGCATCGAGAAACCGCGACCGGAGGATCATCACCGCCTCGCACGTGCTCTGTTTCAGCTGCAGTTCGATGGCTGTGAACTTGCGCCGAATGATGCCAACCATCCGGTCAATTTCCTTTGCAGAGATCGGTCGCGTGCAGCTCTGCTCACGTAGCAAGTTCACAACATGTGCTGTGAACTCCGTACATGCCTACACAACATGCCAACATCACATCGTAACGTTCCCTACGAACGTTAGGTAGCCACGTTATTTACCTTCATCGTTTTGGTGCTGACAGCTGGGCATCACAAGCGACATTCTATCTGTAAAACAATTTTGCACTAAATCATCTCCAAGAATGTCCCTGAAGATCTTCTGGCATCTTGTCTCGCATAACACGTAAAGATCACAGAAAACAGACAAGAAAGATAAAAAGTAGCGAAGTGTACAAGGCCTTCCAAGCAGAGGCCGAGGCACTGAGTCCACTGACCCATGAGATTGAGGTGTCAGCCAGTTGATCTGAGGCAAGGCCAAGACCAAGGTGGCCGACGCCCAAGGCAAGACCAAGACTGAGATGTTTCAGCCACTGAAGGTAGCTGTTACACAAAAGTTGGACTATACGTGACTTGAACAAATCAAAGCCTGTATCACGTTAAAACTTACAATCAGCAACAGCCTTTGATCAATGAAACTGAGGGGAGACCGAGACATAAAGGCAAAACTGATGCACTGCAGATTTCTGCCGAGGTGAGGCATCTGGGATGCCTCAAGGTGGACTCAAGACCAAGGCACTGAGACTGAGGCAACATCACTGGTAAAAGGTAAAATAATTATGAAATTTAATGTATTTCTGTCTTTGTAGAGTGTATTATAACGATTTGAAATAAAGCACATGCAGACATCTTACTCATCGAAAATCTATCAGCTACTTGGTAACGTCATTCTGTTCAAGGATGTAGAATAAGTTGTACATAAAGTACAGTTAACGATCAGTCAACAGAAAGACATCTGCTCTACTACAAAAGACTGGATGCCATAAAATCTCTTATTAGTACATAGGGTGCTCTGCATAAGTATTATACAACAAATTCTACGCCTTCCACACAACCTGTTCATATTTGTCCAGCTCTGTATGGTAGATCTGACGGATCTGCCCTAGCTTTGCACGATAGTCGGAGTGCTCAATGGCGTTCTCGGCAGCAGCCGCAGCCAGTGCTGCCTGAGACACCGGTGCCGATCCTGCGCCACCCTTCTCAGGTCCAACAACACCCTCAGCAAGAAGCATGTTGTCCAACCGCAGCAGCTGAGGGTCTGGAGGCTCATCGTCGGCTGCACTGCGGATACTCAGACCTACATGACAGTTCAAACAGTTGTATTCGCAGTCCAGATTATCTATAAGACATGCTGACGTGACATGTTAACAGTTAACAGGTCACAAATGTTAAACAAGGCTAGATCGTAGATAGCAGACTTTGCCCCCAGTGCTGCATTCTGATTTAGTCGACCAAACAGTCAAACACAAGTTGTCTGATGTCCAACTGGTGCTGCCACCTGGCAAACTTCATTAAAATATAACATCATGTTTGATTCTGGCCTACTGGCCCCATGCTATGAAAACACGACACCCACAAAACCGGAAATACATTAAGTATCGCAACGCTGTCAGAGGAGTACCTAGCCGGGGCCACAGGCAACATGCATGGAAAAATTTGGTAAAAATTGGCCTTGTGGTTTTAGAGTTATGTGAGCAGAAAGGCAAACAGGCAAACTGGCATACAATACTTCGCAATGAGCAGATAACAGCAATCATACAAACTAGATCTAGCTGCAGATAGTAGCTATATCACTTATAACAAACTCAGAAGTGTCTAATCAGACGAAAGGTACTATTGATAGTTGTGTAAGACATGCAAAGTGTCTTTCAAATGCCATCTCAAAACCCACCTGTTCCCACAATCCTAGCCGGCGCCACCAGCGCCTCTGTATCCTCTAAGGACGTCATGGCACTATACAAATGCTGTATTATTATTATTATTATTATTATTATTATTATTATTATTATTATTATTATTATTATTATATAAAGTGTGATGTCC
>Ga0209782_1001058_pt1 | contig 13721 bp, 12 predicted proteins | sample WorMetmaBAHAMAS1_FD_187390 | JGI IMG/M metagenome (GOLD analysis project Ga0209782, IMG submission 187390) | Marine gutless worms symbiont microbial communities from Max Planck institute for Marine Microbiology, Germany - Inanidrilus... | ecosystem: Host-associated > Annelida > Digestive system... | reverse complement strand
GGTTAGCAGTGGCAAGGTAGCCAAGACACTGATCTATCCTCTGATGTGCCCATTTCCAGTTTTCATTGCAATGTGATCACAATCTACCAATGTTATACACATAAACAGTCAGACATCATGCTCGTAGCATAGCATATCACACTAAATCCCTATAAAGGGATCAACACTGCAACGGTGATAGTATTAATAGGCCCCTAATGTTATGACATCACATTTACACGTACAAGTTACAGTACTTTCATTTCAATAAATGATGTTCGATATACTTACATCCACAAATTTATTTAGAAATGCTCAGGTAAACATCACTGGCAGCTTGGCACACCAATAACGACATTGCGTATATCAACGAAATTAATGTTGGGCCTGGTTATATTAGTACATGAATGGGTGACCGTCTTTGGGCAAGCAAACCACCATGGTATACATCCGGCCACCCTGGCACACTCATTCCTCCTACCTACACGGGACAGGAAATAAATACCAGCCAAAATGTGGGTGATACTCTACAGGCTGGAAGCAGAGGCAGGATGGCTCCTTCCATGTGGATTGATTGAGGTAAGGTTTAGCAAACCACTCGACAGTCGACACAAATAGGTCATACTGGAAACGCTCTTCGCATCCAATCTCTTGGCTAGTACTGAAATGATCAAAATCAAAGCCATGAGAAACTGTAAACAATAAATAAACGTAGTCTAACACAAAACTAAAAACTACAACCATTAAATCAACGAAATGTAAATCATCAAACACAAAATACAACACAAAACAAACCAAAAACAACCACCTCGCCTCTTACGACATCTGGCCTTAAAATCGAGTCAGCCTATTCTCAAAAAAAAGATGAAGGAGAAGCAAATAAGAAACGAAAATATAAGCAAGAAAAAAAAGAAGCAAGTGACAAGGCAAACAAACACACAAACAATCTATATAGTGCCAAAATCTACAATGTCTCCAGGGTGCATTAGGCCGTAGTGACCGCACGGGTTCTATTATGTGGATAAATGTGGGTGGCAGGTCAAACTGTGTAATCCTTAGCAAACACGGGTCATACGCAAACACTTCAAGATAAGCATCTGACACACTATAAAGTGCTATATAAAATTACTTTATTAATAACTTACTAAACTTTACAACAACCTTTTTCTTAACAGTTCCCATATGTATTAATTGCTTTTTTATGGACATGTGATTCCCAGTAAAAATAAATATATAAAAAATACATACATAAAATCCTAACTCCTTTTCAATCTACTGTTTGGTAGATTTCACAATGCAGCACACGGACAAAATTTACAATCATAAATACATAAAATGGGCTATTACTCCTAATGAACTAGATACTGCAACCTTTAACTCTGACTAAAATAAATATGCATGTACCTTCTAGTCCTGATGTCATACTCACATAAAAACTCCTAACAATTACAAATGGTAGTTGCTGGTTTCGGATATAATTATTAAACATCGAATATTCAAACAAAGGAACCAACAAAATACACATACAAATACATGCAACCATCCTAATGGTCATTTTCAAGTTGACCTGGTGTAGGCAATAATCACACAAAGGATCTTGTCTTACTTAGATAGTCAAAGTGATATATTTACAGGACATAAACCAGATGACAAACCAAGTGTCAAAGGAGATTCAAAACAAAAAGGCTGTTTCTAGATGTATAACAGGACTAAACAGGTTGTAGCTGTTAGGTGTTTACATTGTCAAACTACGCCCCCTACTTTCCTTATATGGAATAATTTATGTCACCTGGTCACCTCCCAAAAGCTACTGGAGTATTGATTCCAGTAGATTTCGATATACCAGGTCACGTGACTACCACGCTGAAAACAAACACCGACATGCCCTGTTAGTTCACCAAAAACAAACCTAAAGGAGAAAAATGAACACAAAAGGCAAGAAAAATACAACATATTCAACACAGCACTGGCCAGTCACACATTCATGGCAATGTAAAAAAACTCACTCAAAAAACTACATGAAACAGTTTGTCACAAACAACAAGTCATGACTGAGTGACATAATCTACGAGGTCTTCAATACCAGAGAGAGAGTCGGCAAAGTCATTCGCCTCGCTGGACTCGGAGTCCTTGTCTGACCTAGCAGTCCTATCTGACGTTTTCAGTAAACTGGCGATCGCAAAACTTTTACTATTTTCAGACACTGCATTCAATTCCGGAGCTGCTTTATCATCTTGGTGCTTACCATTGACAATCGGTGGTTGCGAATGATCGCTGTTCAACGCAGCAGCTTTGTCATCATCTGTCCGTGGAACGTCATCGTCCGAACTACTGTAGTCACTACTCGACATAATTCGGTTGAGACGACCTTTCTTTTTTGAAATAGCTGCCGACCCGTTTTCATCGGATCCGGAGCCGAGCCGCTTGCACCTGCTGGCTGTCTGAGACGAAGCTTCCTCAGCATTGTTGGCGTCTTCGGGTTCACTGCTTGGCTGGTACTCACTGTCGCTATTCTTCACGCGACGACATTCTTTTGCTGACGGAACAGCTGCACTGCGCCGCAAAGTGGACGACCTATCCTCGTGGTCAGACACAGCTGTGTCAGAGTCACTGATCTCATGGTAGTTAACTCGCTCCTTTGCCGCAGCACGACGCTTACGATGGTGTGAACGATCATTGTCGCTGTGTTCGTCGGAGTCGTCGCTTACTGCAATCACACCATAATCAATATCGATGAGTTATATACATAAACTTAGTGAGTATATAAATTAACTAAATGATGCATATGCAGTACACTCAACAGTCTAAAAATAATTTCAGTTTGAACTGAAGTTTTGTACATCCTCTGACTCTAACACTCCCAGCTGCATCAAGACATTACAGCTAATTTCCATCTCTTGGCTGATTTATGGCACTAAAGCACAAGATTTTCTCCCTCACCATTTCCAAAATATATGATTGATAACAACATGCAATCTGTGTTTTTAAAATATTTCAAAGCAGCAACAAAATTAAAATAAAAAAGGAAATAGTTTTCATTGTTTCACCAGTTTTCATGTACACTATTACCACTTTACTTTAAGCTTTAGTCTATGTGGCCAAGTTTTCCTCAGTAACTTCCGACTAAGCTGGGTTCTCAAAGGCAATCCTTTAGCATCTGCACAGCAAATTTGTCATAGGCTGTTGATGGCCCCTCACCCAATTAGTTGCGTAGAACATTGCAAAGCAATAATAAAAGAGTAGCCACAAAACTATACAATGCAGCATGTCATCATGTTATACAATGGTTACAAATTCATGATGTCACAATGAGAGATGGATTAAACAACCATAATTCAATCAAGCACCAAGTACAATTTAAGTATTAGACCACATACAGATATGGAACATAAAACCTTCACAAACAGGTAACGAGCTCAATTTATATGTTTCCAATATTCATTTACTAAGCTCAGTAAAGGATGCTGATGAATATCAGCAGAAGTCACCACTGTTATGGTAAATTTACAGCTTTCACTAACTCAGGCATTGTATATTTCTAGAATCACTCCAGGTTGCATAACATCCTCCAAATGAGAATCTCTGGAGGCAATTCAGCTGGTTTTTACAGCTAACCAAATATATCAGAGCAACGAAAGAAACTCAAAGCAGTGACACCAACCAGGAAATATCACTCACTGCACAATGATCCACTGACTCTCTCGAGATAAAGGACGCCACAGCTCTTAGGCCGGCTCATTGTTGCAGTACCCATCATTTTACAGCAAAATAGCATACCGAAATTATTCATTCGAGTTGAACGCTGCTTCCGTCGGTCGCTTCTACGTGTCGCAGTCCAGCGTGATGAACGCGTCACACTCCAGTCGTCCGACAATTCCTCGTCGACGTTATCACCTTCATCGTCTGCTGTTGACGCTTCATCCGCACTGCAGTCACACCAACTCACTCACAGCTCCCCCGTTAACAATGATTTTATCTATGTTTGAACCCCGTGCAGACGCCAGGGCCTAATGCGCCCTAGTAAACATAGTAGATTTGGTGCTGTATACACTGTTTGTGTGTCTGTTTACCTTATCACTTGCTATCTTTTGCTTCTTGTAACTTGCTTCCTTTTTCTCTTGTTTACAGTGCATAAAAATGTAGCATAAAGCTCTCGACATTCATACATAAATCGTGTTTTGTGTGTAGTTTCTACATCAGACGTGATCAATCAATCAAACCACATATGCCACACGGTGCAAGTGAACAGAGGTGAATGAAAAGCTGCAACAATCTGAACTTTAGAAATCACATTAACTTCTCATATTCAAGTTTGACCAGCAGTGTTTGTTAGTGAAAACTGAGAATACAAGTAAGTACAGTTAAGACACGTACTACTTTCAGTTTTTGTTTCATGGTCTTCTTCACAATTACTTCAGGTGGGGCCAAGTTCTCTAGCAACCGAGCCTTTGGGGATAACTGGATCAGATTTTATTATAGGCTAGATGTCATTCATGTCACCAAAACAATAGTGTGAAAAGTTCTGAATACAACTCATCCAAAGCAATTATGCCAAACCGGGAAATCACTGCTGGCCAGTGGCCGTCATTCTTTGTTAATCAACTGCCGCATCCCATCATACTGGGCCCCGATTTACAAAATATCTTAGGTATTTTACGTGACAGTCTTATGACAAATGTCTAATTTACAAAACATCTTACAATTATCATAGCGAAAATTTGAGATGAAAATCGTAAAATCATATGATCAGCTATTAGCTAAAGAGAAATCTTACCGCATCTTAAATCACTATCGCAAGTTAATCTTACGACAAAGTTACGACAGTCTTATGACAGATCTTAAGATATTTTGTAAATCGAGGCCCTGGTTCTCCACCATCACAACCCACGGTGTCAAGATCATCAAAATGATTCCTACTCGGACAGCTGGAACTCTTCACTGTCGTCATCTTCAGTGTCGTCAGTGTCCAGCTTCGTCAGATGTCGAGTACGTTTCTTGCGTTTGCCAGCATCCTCGTCATCAACCAGCAACTCAGACAGACCAGTGATGTTTGTCATATCTTTGCCAGAACGTCGCGGAGGCTTTGCTGCAGGCAACCGGCAATGTTCACATTATTGTATTCCACACACAAACAGATATGTTGATAATCCAATATGAGAGACAGATGTTTAATGTTTGTTGCAAAGCTGACAGATAACTAGCTCAATCTGATGTGTGGAAACAAAAAAATAAGTAAAAGAACCAAAAACATACGCTGATGTAACTCCAAGATGTGATCCAGTTGATAATCCATGCAGTGAGTCATTAAAGAAATAAAGCAATTATCTACCATGGGAAGGATTTCCGAAAAAGTGAGTTTAAGCTGAAAGTGAGGGAGTGATGTATGACAAGAATGGTGAAACAACAGAGGAAGCAGATGTGACCAAAGTAGATAGAGTTGAATCAAAAACAGACACTGAGATGAGGTTGATGATGAGTTTATACTCGAATACAAAAGTAAGAATTCATATTCAACATTTAGGGTCAAGGATTCTTACAAATGTCGTGGTCTCTCATATGAATCTTAAATATATGTTTAACGAACGCTACGGCAAGGAAGGTAATGCAATCGCCTCCGTCTGTCCATTTCCACTCTAACTTTTGAACTGAGCAACCTTTAACCTTGACCTTTTGCACACGTATGGGTCATAACGATAGCAGTCATGGGACTGAAGGTCAAGGTTAGGGTTAGGATCTCAGTTCGAAACGTGGTCGGTGGGACATCCATCCTGGATCTAGGACAGCTTTACAATCAAAAATTGTGATAACAACTAATTTATTAAGCTAACAAAAACTGCAGACTGGATCAATAACAGGAGAACTAATTCTTACTCGACAGTCTGTAATTCAAAACTACAAGAGCGCAGCCAAATCACACACGCAGAGAGCACTTACGAGTGGTGTCTATCTCCTTGACATCATCTTCGATAGCACCACTAATTAACTGGTCGTATTCCTCAAACTTGTAGCTGATCTGCTTGCGCTGCCGACAAGATCTCCTTCCATACATCCAGTTTTCATCACTGTCCGAAAGAAGCCTTTCCGTTTCTCTCCGCTTGCTCCTCTTGCCATGTCTCGTGTCCACTTCCGACAATTCTTCCTCTTCTTCCTCGGAGGACACAAACGAAGACGAAATGGACGAGTAACGAGATCGACGTTGGGAAGCTCGTTTGCGTACTGCCGATCGCGAGACAGTCACTGCATTTCCGTAATCTTCTTCCCCACTAGCTTCATTATCATACAAGTCGGCATCAAACAAGGCATTTGAAACCGCTCGCTTCTCATTATCCTACCAAAACACAAGTAAGTAAGTAAACAACTTATATATCGCCATACTCAAAAGAGAATCACGGTGCATTGAGGGGCTCGCTAGGGGGTGATGTCAAAGGCAAAACACAATACAGTGCTTTATGTCATCATAGAAACATCCGTCGTTTGCTTCATTCCTGTGCAGACTGCAGCAAAACAGACTACAGCACATTCACCGTTCTCTTTTAATATACTTGTTTATCCTGTAGTTTGCATAACAATACTAAATAGTCACAATAATCGCAGCTTAAATGCTTTCAATAAAACATTACTGATACTAAATTAGTAACCACTAATAATAAGCTAATGCAATGATGGTTGACAAACATAGACAAATAAACTTACTTTAAATGCAGTTCCATAGCTTGTAGCCGAAGCCATTTACTATTTACATTTTTCAGCAATGTAGCATGAAGCTAAGCACATGCTGTGAAACCTGAGATAGCACGACATGTAAGCCACTGGACACAGAGATTATTACTGCCAAAGTGCAAAACTCCCACTTTTTTCTATATTCCACTAATCTTCCTCAATAGAATTTAGGATCAAAGGATATTACAATCTGGGTCTACTTTGGCATGCCAAGACACCAATCTATCCTGTCATTTGCCAATTTCTACTTATTGTTACATTATATGATCACAATCCACAGACATAAATTGACGTCATGCTCATAGCACAAGCGCAACAGACCAGTGCAAAAACTATATGAAAACTGCTGCAGACAACTGAGATAACAACCTGAATAATGTTACTTAAGTTAACTGTGACATAGGCAAGCCGCTCTTTACGCAGCATCAGCCGTGTATTTAACTTGGCTTTCTTGTCAAACTCAGCCAACTGCTCCTGCAGCTTCTCAATCAACATGTTCTGAAAAACAACAACAATCAGTTAAGGCTTTCATTCCACTAGCTGAACTTTTGCCTTTAATGGACACACACTGCCTTTACAAAATACTCACGAGATGCCCCTTATTTTTAGCCTTCACAAACTGTTGAACAGTCACATCTCTTTGGTATTCTGGTTGCCAACTACTGAACTGATCACGAGCCGGTGTGGGATGTAGACTCCTGTAAGTCCATGAACCATGCATGCCCCTCCAATATCACGAGAGAGGCAATTTCGAGGGTACATATGCTGGCCCTTTGTAACATAACATCTAAATGACTGCTTGCGTTCGTCCATTTGTCTGTGGCAGGAATTGTTCTCCAGTTCGTTCGGCTGCTCAACGAACGTGGTGGACAAGTGTATTTGCCGCTGTGACAAGAAATGTACTGTAAATCCGGACTTGTGGCAGCAGTATGAATTAACTTTATATGTTATACGTGACTGACAATGCGGCCTTTAGCCAAATTACACATCCATTTAAACACTAATTCAATCTCTCAACAAGAGAAAATTACCTGCAGTGTGACATAAAAAGATGCATAACAGCATACTTTCTCTGACCAATATTTCAGTGGCAATGTGGCATATTTTCATATAACATTACAAAGACAATGATTATTAGAAATTCACAAACTGTTCCCAATTAAATTAATTTTATCAAATAATAATTTTGGACTTTTTGTTAAATGCTAACAAAGTTGCAAAATCGTGACTGGCTAATTTCCTGAGCAACAAAAGACGACAAGCAATGCTTACGTGTTCACAGAGTGGACAGAACCAGTCGCCTTCAGGAATGACCATGATCGGTGGACGCAGACATGCCGTGTGGTAGCCGGCATCGCATCGATCACACAGCAGTATCTGCACAAACACAATGACTTTAAGGCACCACCTTTGTTTTAACAGCCGTTTTCGACATGAACCTGGGTTATGTAGGTGACCCTTGGTTTTCATCCCCCACTTGTTCTGGCATGGAATTTTTAGGGCATAAGTAGCACACTGATTTTAAATCACTACATAAAAAAACTGACTATGAACAGCAAGTCCACTATTTCTAAATTATAGAAAAATTTAAAGCAAAACTACAGTTTATATAAATATTCATATATCATCTGCTCAAACGAAAAGTTTGCAATAAAGCAGCCTGAAGACACACCCATTCAGGTTGATTGGATTTTCCACATCGAGTGCATGGTTTATCCTCCACTTCCTCAGCATCAGCTTTTTCTGCACATTTTTCTACAATGGCACATTTTTTTAATTAAGTAAACAAATTGCAATCAAGCCCATTAAATGCTTTACTGCAATTGGCTATGTTGGAAAAGCACATTTTTCAGTAATTCCTGGTTGCTCTAATCATAAGTAAATCTGTATATAAATGCAATGAAACATCACCTTACGTATAGAAGTGCTATTAAAATTTAAACAAAATAATTTTAAATATAATTTTAGTGAGCTCGTTCTCCCCGATACTACTGCAACTCCTTTTGACCGCTATTGTGATTCAAATAATATATTATATAAATAACTATTTCTAGTTTGTTTTCGGCTCCTTTGGTATAACAGTCATAACACGTGTGCTAGGTTATACATTTAATTATCACTTAAAGTGAGTGTGAATAATATCATCCAGCAGGTCACTGTCCGATGGGCTATCTGAGTATCGGTGGTTCGACAGGCCAAATCGTCTTAAGTTTCTCACAGCTCATGACCAGAGGAGAGGTGACGCCTCTCCGAGGGCTACGAGGTGTGAGAAATGCAGACGATTGGTCTGTCGAACCACAGATAGGCCACAGTGCAGTAAAACGGCTGGATGATAGCATTCAGACTGAGCTTAACGTACGTACAGAACAGTTGCAACATAGACTATTCAACTTGAAAAGAAGCATTACGAACGTTAGTTGGAATCTGACTGATTGGATTACCTGTTGCACGAGGTAACAATATAGTTATTTTTATCACCCGACGCTATGTTAGCGCGGTATATGCTGTTGTCATGTATCTGTCTGTCACCGTCGAATTGCTATATAAATGCAACAGCATAGACTGAGAATTCGTGAGGAAAAGCACAATTTTAGCTACTTTTGGCGCTCTAAAATTTGGCTTTGATGACTTGCTACTTTTGTGGCTACTTTTTAATTACCGATGGCTACTTTGGGCGAATTTCGTGTACATTTTGTTGTCAGTAAGCTGTTTATTATGGCTCACTTTTGGTATACAAATGAATAATGAACAAATTTTGTCGTTAAAACTCGTTGGCATTCTAAAATGTGTTACAATCCGTGAATTTCCTAAATTTATAACATTCTAATTCTCAATATATGGATGAGGGCATATCGTTTTGCCATCATCTTGAACATACCTTGTTTTGTCATTTGCAAGACAATGGCCATGTTTCCAAGCATTGGGCAGTCTCCAGCATGCTGCCCATGCTCAGCGAACCATGCAACTGCTGGCCAGTGGCAGCTAGTGTGGGCGGTGGTCATTAATTGGTTATATAATGCACCACTGTGACGTTTAAATATGACAGCATGTTTTTCATGACTATAATTTAGTAATTATTTTATTTTTGCCATTTTAGAGCTTTGGTTTACACAACATTAAATAAACTGTAAATAATTTTTCCACACATTTTCCGTTATATAAGTCAGATCAGCAATCAAACGACAAGACTGAAATTACCTTTAATAGCTGCTGCACGTTTAGCATTGCGGCCTCGAGGAATGTATTCAGATGCATCACTATCGAGATGTTCAGACGATGATGAAGCATATGCAGCAACTTCATCCTCCAAGTCCGGCTGTAACAGTTCATACAACTCATCAGTGGCATCCGATGACGAAGACTCATCACTGCTCGTTAACGTTTTCTTCGCACCACGGCCCTTCCGCGACAATCCCTTCTTGCCCGGAACGAAATCATCATCACTGTCAGACTTGCCACGCTTTTTCTGCAATTACAATAAAGGTAGTGGTTTAGATCTACTTTCTCCATACTCAATGTGCTAGGCCCTTATTGCAAACCGCTTCATGATATGCTGTACCACATGCAAATGAGTGCATCAAGGGCAACGTGTGGCACTACGTGAAACTAAAAATACTCTAAAATTGTACAAACTGCTGAAAAATGTTGACATTCAGATAAGTATAAATTGTTCTGATATAATAATCTTGAACACAAATGCATACTCCATATTTCGTGATAAACAAGAAAACTGTTTTTATCAGCTTGATGCCTATACCTGTTAGTACAAACTAGAATCATAGCACATGGGGAAGTAAGACATATGCTGGGCCAGAAAAACACTCCTGCACTCAGATGTAAATTGATCTCTGAATCAAATGCACTGTTTTGTTAAAACCCTACCCATTTTAACGATTTCAAGATTAAAAAAAACTTTTTGATTAATCCTGCAAAGAAATACCTTGAAACCAAGGCAAGCCAAAAGGATGTTCCACATCTACTTTCCTCATTAATTATTTAGTGGACCAAGAAAGGATGAAGCTAGTGACCGGTTATTCATGGTCTGTAATTAGTGCTTCAAACTCCCTCCAATGCTTGGATGCATTGCTTAAATATAAGTAAGTAAAGTAACGTAAACAGAGTTTAGCAGTTCGCAAACATGCCTCACCGCCACGGGAACTCACGTGCCATGTGGGGTCACACAGTGTTACCTGCCACCCGGCAGACGAAAAGAGCATATGGCAGTGAAAATCTGAAAACCCTGCACTATTTATCCCCCAAAATTCTCATTTGGAACAACTGAAATGGAACAAGCTCGCATATCAAACCGGCATATGTGTGTGTGTGATAACACTAAGCCATAATAATAAAACATTTCTCACCTTCTTTGCCTTCAACGCTGCCTGCTCCTGTAGTTCAGCTTCTCGTTTTCGCCTCTTTTCTTCTTTTTCAGCACGTTTTCTTTCCTTCTCTTCGTTCTTCGCTCGGTTTCTCTTCTTCGGCTGTTCCAGCACTAGCTGCTCAATGTTTCTCTGGCCTTTATTCGCTCGTGCTGATCGCCGTAACTCAATCAGAGGAATATCATCTTCTGACTGCGGCAAACTATCACATCCTTCAGCTGCAAGCTGTGCAAGTTTGGACTTCTTGCTGGGTCGACCAAGTTTCTTCGTTGGCTCATAATCTGTTTCTTGTACTTCTGTGACTGAAGCACTATTTGCAACATTGCTGTGTTCACGCTTTTTGCGGCGCTTTTTACTGGATTTTTTGGGACGACCCCGGGACTTCTTTCCCGAATGTCCATTAGACACTAATCTGTCGGCAGGTTTAGCACCTGATTTGTTTTCATCCTTGAATTTGGACCTTTCTGTGACATCATTGCAGCGTGTTTCATCATTACTATCGCATCCTTCACCATGCGTTCCATTACTTCCAATATGCACCGAGTGCCCATCGTCAGCATCCTTATCTTTGCTACAGTTATCATTCAACACAGTGTTGTCGTCAGCTTCACCACTACCTGAAGTACTGGTGTCAACGTGCACTGAGGCGCTGACATCGCTGCCATCAGTGGCACATGAATTCTGTTTGACAACAGAACACTCTTCTTCATGGGACTCAACTGGTGAACACTTGGTGGCTGCTGTGCTGTCCTCTGTAGCACAGTCAACTTCCGCGCATTCTTTATTTCCATTCACTTTGTCACCAGCTTCAGCATCACTGTCCTTTTGAGCAGCTAAAACAGACTTGCGTTCATCCACCGCTTCTCCTTTTTCCGCAGCACAGCCGTGACAGTCCTCTGATCCGGTGCCGACCCGATAATCTTCATTCTGCACGCAAGTGTTTTCAACACTGGCTGGTTGATGCGGCTCAGTTTCTTCACTGCTTTGTGCTACACTATCACCCTCACTGTTGAGAATGTGATTTCTTGCAGACATCTTACTAGCATTTTCATCGTCTGATTCTTTGGCAACATCCTGGGTCCCTGCTGTTTCCGCCGGCTGCACTTTCTGCACAGCAGAACTTTTGGGCGATAAGGATGCAGACGCTGCTTTCATCCGGCCCAACTTTCTGTTACGTTCGGCGGCAGTCTTTAATGCCTTGTCTCGCTTACGTTTTGTTGGAGGTTCCTCTTCACCGGCAGAGTGGGTGTGAGAGTCGGCTGATACAGAATCTGAGAGGTCCGATTCTGTTAGAGGCGTCGCAGTGCCTTCTTCTGAGGAGGACGATGGTATCCGACAAAAAGACATGCGCTTCCGTTTGACAGACATCTTTTGTACTAAAAACAGAAACTCATTGTTAGTAAAGCATCTAACTCACTAAATACACCAGTATACAAAAACAGTGCACATAATCCCATGCATTATGCAAAGGTCTAGTCATTTTTCTGATAGACTGAAGAAATCTAGCCATTCATTTAATATCTTTTTGCAACTGCAACACATTTGTTCTATATCAGTGTTAATAAAGAATCCATAATGTTAACATTCGATTATAACTCAAAAACAAATCATAACCACTGAACCACGCAAATATAGATGATGCCTCACAAACCAGGAGAGTCTGGTGGTGTTGTTGCTGGCTTGCTAGTAAGCTTCTTTAACTTTTGAGGTGATGAGCATTTCGACTTCGTCTGTGCAGCTATGGAGACATCTGCCTTGGATTCAACGCTCTGTTCTTGGTCTTCGCATTGCAAATCAGCTGATTTAGTGACATTATCACAGCTCACTGGCTGGCAAGTTGTTTCAGAAACATTATTTGAAGCAGTATTGTCATCAGTATGCTGCACATTACCAACATTACCTACATTTACTGACAAAGAATTTGCAGCAGCCTCGCAACTGTCACTTTCTATTAAATTATCAGCATTAGTCTTTGAACAGCCTCTTTCCCGTTCAACAACTGGTTGGCACACATCAGACACATTGGCACTAACTGACACGCAACTGTCCAACTGCGGAGTTGTTTCACCTGCAAGCCCAACAGCATTACTTCTTTTCATGTTGCCATCAACAACAGCTTCGGATGCTGGCGGCTGTTTCTCAGCTGACTCTGCAGATCTTTCACTATCAGGCTCTTCATCTATAACTTTCAGCCTGACAGTCTCAGTATCACACGGCGTGTTATCTGACTCGACCTTCACACAAGACACTGAAGCCGTTCTCTCGTCTGCAGCCACCATCTGCACGCTGCTGTTGTGTTCTGTCGGCTCAACTTTCACACTTACACTCACAAACTTCTTGTCATCGTTCTCCGTTTCACCAGCACGACCGGAGAAATTTTCCGACTTTTGAACTGCGCATGTGAGAACTTTGACTGCGCTGAGGGACACAGCATCAGAACTTGCCTCGGATACATCGGCTTCACGCACTGCGCCTTGGCCGCAGACTACAATATAACAACAGTACCAATTAGCACCGCGTGGTGGCGCAACGGTAGGGCGTTGGACTTGCGATCAAGAGGTCGTGGGTTCGATTCCCGGGTCGGGGCGCAGCTGCGTAACGACCGTGGGCAAGTCGCTCACACCCGCTTGCCTCGACGCCGAC
>Ga0209782_1001057_pt1 | contig 13721 bp, 8 predicted proteins | sample WorMetmaBAHAMAS1_FD_187390 | JGI IMG/M metagenome (GOLD analysis project Ga0209782, IMG submission 187390) | Marine gutless worms symbiont microbial communities from Max Planck institute for Marine Microbiology, Germany - Inanidrilus... | ecosystem: Host-associated > Annelida > Digestive system >... | reverse complement strand
TGGTGACAGAGACTGGCTGTGGTTCAAATATCAATCATCACACTTGCATGATATAACACAAAATGCAATGAACCATACACTGCATTATGCTCATGGCATTTAGGCCTATTCTAAGCTCAGTCACCATGACAGCATACAGACGGACAGCGATGTCAAAGTCTAAAACTTGACATGTGAACAACATTCTGTGCAAACTATATTCTAAAATAATAGCTGACTCTACACTAGCATCATTTGGCAGATGTTGCAGATGATAGCATCACTGACCACATTGGGCCAAGCCTAACAGCATGATAAGCTTAATTTTCTCAGCATTATGTTAAGTTAAATTAACAGTATCAAAAGCTTTGTGCTGGATTGGTATATAGACCCTAACCTTAGAGTGAGTGAGCGAGTGAGCGAGTAGTTTCTTAATGGCACATAAACACAATATAAACAAGTGGCTCTGCTATCGCGCGACGTGCTTGTCAGTAGAAATTCTGCAACTACAAAATATCGCTATAGTGTGGCATTATTTGCGTGATCCTACGTATAGCTGTTTTTACACAATACCGAAGTGTGACAGACACACCCACACAGACGGACGGACAGTTACACGACAACGGTATGTACTGCGCTTAGCATAGCGTCGCGCGGTAAAAATCGACCATATTGCACTGCACACCAAGTAAGCTTACAATTACCAGGCAATGAGCGTCGGTTGATAGCAAATTTCTAGGCAGACCAAGATATATCGGTTATTAGCACATATTTGAACGATAATGTACATACTCCACTTAATCGATTCGTTGTCTATATGTTAAACAAGCAAGTTTGCAAAAGACACAATGACAAGACGAACCGATGGAGTTTATGCCTAAGCCTTAGCGTGCGTGGCCTCAAGCGCCGTAGGTGTGATCATCAAAGTCCGTCGTGCGCGCATTTGATGATAGCACCTCGGCTGCTTTGTAAATTTTGTTTTAGTTTTCTCATTCTAAATAAGCAAAGCTATGGACTTCAACTTTGGTACACTATATATGACAAACTACCATTAAATGAACATCGTCAGGAACATGTTAACCCACTGTTAAGTTTTGTGGCCCGTATCTTTCGAAAATCAGGTGTGCACATTAATCATACTAAGAAAAGCATGGCAAAGCCTAGCATGTAGCCCACACAGCAGAGCAGTGTCGCCCCTAGCAAGCAGTAGTGAAACAATACCATGAGCTGATTGACGCAGTGCTTAGCAGTACCACCCACTATAGAAAAATCAGTAACTTGCCCCAGTTTACCAGCATGCAACAAGAGCACCTAGCAGTGGCTAGCATACAGCGAGATGATCCCTCCAGTCTTCCCGGCGATGATCCCTTCCCTCGTGCCCGCATGCACCGCGACCGCAATGCGCGGTAAATTGGGATCAGGATTTGAAACCTAAATTAGCTATAATGCGCCAATGCACTTCTGTCACAGACAGACGGACACTGACATTGTAGCATAAGTGCGAGATGTATATATTACTTATCGAGCTAAAAAAAGAAAACAATAGTGATAAACAGTGGACTACTAGCCTACACACTCACCAAACTTGGTGATAATCTGACTAACAACGATGGAGATATACTAGTTGCAAACTCAAACTGGATGTAAAATATACAGCCCTTTCAACAAGCATGCTGAGTGGGCTAAATAAGTATCAGCATATGCATGATGGAGTAACCTCAAAAAAGCGGTGTTTAGGGTCATCGGACCCTTTCATTTTCATAAATAAGCGATTACATCTTGGAAGCAGTATCAGACAGAAATAATTACAACTAAAAATGCGTGGCAAAGCCTAGCGTATACCCCTCTTGGTGCAGTAGTGTCGCCCCCTAGCGAATACTAATGAAACGCGCTTACTTACGGATCGCCGCCCCCTACTGAACGTACCTGAAGTCACTCCAGAAAATTTTTCGACACCGACTGTACAACTGCTTATGACTTAAACTTTGGACATTTGATTTTTGAGATATGCTCATGGACAGACATACAGACATGCTGATCACAATACTTCACACCTCAACCAGGTGCTAATGTCAATAACCTTGAACAACAGCAGTATGCAATCTATCCATGTCCCATACCTTGGAAAATTTAGCTCATTATCTATAATATGCTTACAAAGGAATCGAGAAGCCTATGCAGCTACAATATTATGGTCATATTAATGCAGAAGAACTACTAAAGCTCAGTCACGAATACTGCATAAGATCTAATATCTTGGAAACTGTGCAAGACTGCAAAGTTGTAGTACAGATTATTAATAGTCACACCTGTCAATACTCTGCAGCCCCAGAACATCAGCTCACCTTGGCCAGTACTCATTTCAAGCATTATTAACTGATTCATCGATCTAACAGCTAGCCGTCAACTAACTCTACCCGTACTAACCTTAATAGTAATTTATCAGTCCTCAATACCAACAACTGTCACCATGTTTGATACCGGTCACATGACATGACCACATCCCTTCATGGATGGTCTGTCATCCTCAGGCTGGCACGTGCTATGATCGACCTGTGTATCAAGTTTGAAGTCCCTAATATGTTCACCATTACGAAGATACCAAAGGCAATGCTAAATAATAGAAATTGGGATGGTTTGAGATGGTTAGGGTCATGCAAGGTCAACATTTGATAGAACACATACAACTTCCTATCCAACTGTACTAGAAGTATGCGTGTATCACGCATTATTTAGGCCTAAAGATAGTTATTTGTTAAAATATGCCAACTTTTAACCTACTCCACCTGCATTTCATATCCCAATTCAAATTTTACCACGGTCTTTGGCAACATAAAAGAACATCCCTAGGCTGTCAGTTGACCTGGTTTATGCATTCTTAAGTTTAGCAATTTGACACAATACCAGCGAGTGGCATACAAATGGACAGAAACGGTCTCACAGCATATACTGCGCTAGCATATTGTTGCACGGTAATTCACACTGCGTACGTGTTCTGATGTAAATGACGTGATTTGATAACAAGCTGTAATAAAATGTAAATTTACATCAACGCATTTGCACCAGGGCTACAAATTTTAATGATTAATTAAGGTAAGTATTATTATTTTCAGGCCAAAGGTAAGAGCAGAGGTAGTGCCATATTTCCAGTAGAGCACAGGCGTTGATCTATTCATCTCCAAGGCACTGAACTACATCACATGCTCACGAGGGATCACACTTTTACCTGTGGAATGAGTCACACATGTCAATACTCTGCAGCCCCAGAACATCAGCTCACCTTGGCCAGTACTTATTTCAAGCATTATTAACTGATTCATCGGTCTAACAGCTAGCCGTCAACTAACTCTACCCGTACTAACCCTAACCGGAATTTATCAGTCCTCAATACAAACAACAGTCACCACATTTGATGAAACTATGCTGTTCACTACTGTAAATAAATGAATGGCAAATAACATCAAATGTTACAGAAATAAATAATTTCCTACGTTTTCAATGCCAATAGGCCAATAATGGATGTTAGGCCAATACATCACATACTCTTCATTTCACATCCCGCTGAGGGTAAGATACTGCACATAATGTCACACTTACAGTTAACTTTCAAACTACATAGTACTACTGCCCACTGACTGGTACTAAAGTAGAGGCCATACATAGACGACATCCAAAAAATGTGCCGCTTCCCTCACCATATGCATTCGCTGTTACCCTCATTCCTTGCCTTGTGGGCATCTGCATCACAGGCGGCGCAGTTGCGTAGCCCTGTGTTAACAGCCATTGGCTTAGTCAATGGGAAGCCTTGGCAACCCGTCATTTTTGACCCCCCCCACAGAATCGACATACCTTAACTATCGCTAAAAATTTGTCACAGATGATTACGTCCACGACTTCAACAGCTGTGCAAAATTTGGTGGAAATCCGTCAATGGGGGGGCTTTGGGGCAAATAAGTGAAATATTAACTATATTTTGTTTTTTATTTATACCCCTTTTTTAATCAACTCACCTAGAGCTCAGACTGCTCACCACATTTTCACGCTTAATGGCTCAAATGACGCGGACTCACGCAAGGGTGTGCCTTTTTTGGCTTTGGTTGATATTGCAGCCCATTTAGGGGATCAAATTGCCCAAAAACCCAATTTTGGGGGCGTGAATAGGCATTTTCCAGCCAAACGTGCCAAATATTGAACAGTTCATATTATAAAAACTACTGCATCAATCATAACCAAATTTTGCAGAGTGATATAGACCCCTAAGTACTCACTGTTGGTGGTTCAAATATGCCTCAAACAAATCCAAGATGGCGGACGGCCGCCATCTTGAAAAATCCTAATATCTTCGCAACCGATTGACCGATTATGACAAAATTTGGCTTACTGATGCGTCTCGACCCTCTCCGCTCCAACAGCCAATAAAATTCTGCGATTTCAAAAATGGCCATTTTGAAAATTCGAAAAATTGCAATATCTCCACAACAAGATGACCGATTTTGACGACATCTAGCACGATGATGAGTCTGGGCCTTCCAGACAATGTCTGCCAATGAAATTTCACAAATTTGAAAATCCAAATCCGCCAATTTGAAAAATTGAAAAATCTTAATATCTTCGCAACCGATTGACCGATTTTGCAAAAATTTGACATGCTCATGAGTCTTGATCCTCTGGACCCCGTTAGCCAAAAAATTTGGAGATTTTTAAAATGAAAGACGACGGAGCCCGCCAATTTGAAAAATCGCAATATCTCTGCTTTGGATAGACCAGTTTTGAAAAAATTTGGCATGGTGATGTGTCTCGTTCCTCCCAACTGCGTCAGCATATAAAATTTTATGCTTTTATAAATTAAACATGGTGGCCAATTGCCATCTGGAAAATATAAAACACGATACCTCTAAAATCATTTGGACCTATTTCAGCAGAATTTTAGTGTGATGATGCATAATTGGCCTCCCTAGCCTAAGTGCTAAAAATGTGCTGTAACTAATAATAAAACAGCAACTATAAATGACAAAAACTGCAGTTTATCTATTGTGTTAACAGCCATGGATCAAAAACTGCAAAAATCATAAAAAGGTGATATTACTCTCAGCATCATGTTGACATTTACACGACGTGATGGTGGGTAGTATCACCTTTTCATGATTTTTGCAGTTTTTGATCCATGGCTGTTAACACAATACTGCAGTTTTTAGCATTTATCTTTATAGTGCTAAGGCAATGCTAGATAGAATATACCTCACATATTGCCAACGTTTTATACAACAACTCGTTTATGAGCAATAATTTTACATATTAATGAAAGATCAAAGTCGTAGATATTTAGGCCTACAAATAAGTATTAAAATTCTTGCATTTTGGATTCACAGTAAATAATACAAAGTTCAAGATAAAGTAGGCATAAGTGATGCAAATAAATGAGATTGCATAGACAATGGGGTTTGTTGTCCAGGATCTCACCTTATTCGCAGTACTCAAGCCAGTAAGGGTTTGTTAAGATCCAGTTAAGCCAGCATATGACCGACATAGGCCGGTCAGCTGGCTCAAACAACAGCCAGCTCCTTTAACCAACAAGAAGCATTTGAAAAATGCTGGGCCCATTCGCCACTGCGAGCCGCCACACGCCCATTCACCAGGTGTCGCTACTGTCGCATGCGCACATCGATGTCCACGACAACGACGACAACGCGTGACAGAGGGGACCTCTATGCCCCATAGAATGGGCCCAACTAGATCCATATGCCAGCAGTGCTGGTTACAGGGCCTACTGTTTCACGTAAGTCGCTGTTTCTTTCCCAGCAGTGAATGAAACCATTGCCAGTGATCATTGTGCCTACCCACGGAGGAACGGTCGAGCAAGCTTATCATGTACGCTGTCCATGTTACTCCGTACTAGTATTAAGATCTTGAACGTAGGCATTCCAGAATAAAAAATATCAGAAGTTGGCAGCCCTGGTCCAAATTTAAACATCTGCATACAATAAAACCCTCCATCCCATCTCATCAGCTTCCGTCCACATTCTAACAGTATATCAGCTTTGTATCAGAACTGTCTTCTCGACAAAGCCAGCGAAAGCATTACTTAAAATTATTGTGTGCGTTAACATTAGTAAAATATTTCAAGCAATAAGGAATACATGACTGGCTGTGAGTTCTTCTAGTGTACATGAATCAAACTAACTGCACTGACTGAACGAGGCAATGATATATTGCATAATCCACCCTATACACCCCCTGCACGAAGGACTCGTCTAGTGTTGGGGCCCACCATCATCTACAGCCGGACAGTTCATGGACAACTTGCCAAAATAGCAACACAAACAACAACTTGCCAACAAGTCAACTCAGCGAAAGGTCAACTTGCTGACAGCAAAGTAAACTGATACAAGAGACCTAGCACTGGCTAGCATGGCACAAGATGATCCGCCTGCAAGCAGCATGGCGGCCGCCGTGTGCGGTAAAGTGGGATTGGAATTTGAAACCTAAATTAGCTATAATGCGCCAATGCACTTCCATCACAGACAGACGGACACTGACATCGTAGCATAAGCGCGAGATGTATATATTACATCTCGTGCTAAAAATTGTTAATCATGCAAGTCAGATGCTCGAAAATGCATTTTAACTTTTTCAAGACAAATTACAAGGCGCCAGTTGTTTCATTTACCAATGACTCCTGTCTGTCATGTACATGTAGTTGAGGATTTTCTTAAATTTATCACGTAGTTTCCCTATGTTACGTCAGCATCCTAGGACCATGCAATAAACATGGCACATTTATATTTGTTGTAATTCCATAAGAAATGAAACATATGCCTAAGTAAAACAAGCATTCCACCATTTGTGCATACACTTAAACGACAGACACAGACTTTTGCAGGTGTCCACGTTGCATGCATCACACATGCTGTTAGCATAACTGAAAATGAATCGGTGGCAGTTGTCAGCAGATATGGCGTTGAGTGTTTGACTCGACTTAGGGAGAGTTGACTTTGCTGTCAATGAGTTTACTCATTGGCCGGTTGACTTTTTTGTCGGTGAGGTGACCTGTCGGCGAGTTGGAATGCAATCAACACCATAAAGCAGGGGCATTAGTCCCTGAACAATGCTGCTGCGGTAGCAACATGCTGCGTCTGGGCCTATAATATGAAAAAAATGACATCATTCACAAAACAAAAGTACGTAACATATTGCAATGGAGCTAGATGAGGACCAGGTCATAGGCACAGTAAGCATGCAAAGAAAATTTAGCGGAGTTTGGCCACCTGTGTCGAAGTTGCGTCCTGACAGCTTCCTTATTAAAATAATATTGTATTGTATTGGTTTTAAAGATATGCAAGCAGACAGACAGACTCACACACAGACCGATAGATATGCTCATCACAATATTCCGCTTCCCTACTGCTGGGAGGAGTAAGAATGTCTAATTAGTGAACAATGAGTCTCGATTTTCCCATTATAAAATAAGTTTGCACTACATTTTTCTAATCCATTTAAAACTCGTAAGTTATTAGCTGCAATGCACAATTGTTTGTAACAAGAAGCATTTGAACAATGTTGGGCCCATTCGCCACTGCGAGCCGCCTCACGCCCATTCACCAGATGTCGCTAGCGGTACTGTCGCGCGCCGCCTGCACATCGATGTCCACAACATCGACAACGACAACGACGACAATGCGTGACAGAGGGGACCGCTATGGCCCCATGGAATGGGCCCAATTAGTCATTAACAACGTGTATGGTTCTTCACCTGCATCCAAATTAATACAGCACTACTGCGGCAGTTACTGACTATAGAGGCTGGCTGCGGTACCGTGGCTCCCTTGAAAAATTGCTAACTACTGAAATTACTAACTGAGAAGTTGTGAAACTGGTAATCAGAAATGACATCTAGTGAACAGACAAATAAACTATATGTAATACCGGTAGACCCTATCAGAAAATGGGGTGGCCTACCATTTGTAAAACTTTAAGCCACTGAGTACAATAATCACGTATCACTGGAATAGCTAAAGCTAAAGACTTCAGATTTTATACACTAGTTAGCCATGTGGCCGGCTGTAAGCTAGCCTATACAGAAAAGCAATAATATGAATCAGATTCCTACTGAAATCTGTGTAAGTCACTAGCTGATTCAGGAAATGCAGTACGCCAAAACTGACCCAGTGTTCAGATGAAAGGCCTAACATTTAAGCCTGCTGTGAAGAAGTGGGTGATGCTAAAAGGTGTTTTTGTATATAACATTCTTTCGAGGTTCCAATAAAGAATGTATTCTTCCTTGTATTGGCACATAATGTAACTAATCAGGTATGTGTAACATCGCGCACTCTATTTTTTATACATTTGTCATGTTTTATCACAAGTAAGTAATTAGAATAAATGCCTGGCAAAGACTATTGCAAGATCAAGAGTAAAATGTAAGACTCCTATGATTAACCGTTAACTGTTGTTCTCTTTTTACTCTACGCAGCTTAGTGCAGTGCCTACATGATTCGATCTGGTTGCATAATTTGTCAGCATCATTCTAGTCTGCATGTTTTCAGATAAATTATTTAGACAGGCAATATCTTCTGTAGTCTGCAACAGTTACTGCCTCTAACTTTCAGTCTTATCATTGCATCTGGAGTACGATTTGATAATATATTAATAACTGTATTCTAAACATGTCTATCATCATCATCGTCGTCGTCGTCATCATTTATAAGGTTGTGCAAATTATCGGTAACGATTAATCAGATGATTAACCGTTAAAATTTTTTAACAATTAAAGATAATTTTAATCTTTAAAATTTCGATTAAAATCATGCAACTATCAGTCTCAGCTGGATACACTGTCAACAAGGGGATCATCCCTATCTTCAGAGAATGTGAATACCTTAGTTTGTGTCCGAAACTGGATGACAAACAATTTAATAGTTGTCTTGCAAATGACAGCTGTCAATTGCTTTTGTATCTTAGTCAATGTGTTTTCAGTGGATTTGTGTTGTATAATTTTTTTAACGCAAATTAACTATTAATTAATTGTTAATTTTTAAAAAGTTAACATAATAAAGGTTGTTTAGTCGTTACCAGCCCTAGCTATTTGTTATTATTAGATGTAAGTGCACAATGTAACAGAAATTGCTTTTGAAATGTCGAATTTGACTGGCATGGGAGCGGCTTCACTTTTTCTTTTCAAAGACGAGGCCAGTTTTATTGAAAACAGCTTTCAACGACAACATGTCAACGACAGAACGAACACTGTCTCGCAGCAACGTCAGCAGCTGCAAACACCTGTCAGTGACTAGTGACCAAAATTTATAGGTCAGCAGCCTACACACAGCACTACAACTAGCATCTCCATTAACAACACAAGCATCTCTAAGCCTGCAAATACACCAATCTGCTACACAATGCACAGTCATGAGCAGCCGCGACACCAAAAAACAAGCCTGGATATCTAACGTTGTCGCCGAAAGGCCACCAGACCGGGAGACAGAGGAAGCCACAGCGGTGCGTAACATATCCCACCTCAGACCACGAATGGGATCTCGGTGTGCCTGGTACATCTTGACGTTGTTCATGTTTGTCTGCCAGTATTTGACAAAGCCGCTGTGGTCGGCGGTCAACATCCACAGGTCGTTGTGGCTCCAGATCATCGTCCGAACGGCCGTGTCGTGCGCCTACACAAGTCACAAGCAGTCACAACTGCAAGTAACTACCGTCGGCGAAACAATTACCAACAATTTCCACTCAACAAAGGCTGTTTTCGACACGAACCTGGGTCAGCTGATTCCCCTAGTTTTTCTTCCTCCATAGTAAAGGATCAACTATGTTACATCATCATCATAGTGTGGTTTGTCCAATGGTGGACACTCCCATGCATACAGGAGTGCTCCAAGCTTGTTGACTATGTGCTCAATGACAGGCAGTTGCCAGACCAATACTGAGCAGTTGCAAAATCTAACTCGACCATCAAGAACGGTTTAGGATTAATGGCAAGGACTTTTTCACGAGCCGGATGTTCCTCCTGTCACCCAACAGACAGTTGTCAAAGCACTAATCACAGTGGCCGTACCTCATCCTTGCATCACGCACCACCAGACACCTTATGCAATGGCTATACATGATTTCAGGTTGGTTGGTTGGGGTTTAACGGCTCTTTCACACAAATACATGATAATATCGTGCCTTAGAGATCGCATCATGCAATCATCAAACTATACAAAGTTTAGCATAATGAATATGAATCGGCATTACAATGCATACGTAGCAACGAATGCAAAAAAACAATCAACGAACAACAATTCACAATCAGTGACCAAAAATACACACTTATCAAACTATAACATAAAGTAAGTAAGTAAGTAAGAGTTAAGTAAGTAGGTAAATAAGTACAGGAAAAGTGATAAATAATTAACAGTATGTTTATAATTTAATGATAATTAAAAATAATCATGTTACCGAAACCACACCCAGTACAAATCAGAAATTACTATGCCGATATACATAAAGTTATTTAAGTTATTCATGCTAAAAATACCTGAAGAATGGTTTCAAAACTGAAAGTGAGACCATGCCAGAGTGTAAACTCGCCACTTGAGGCACCTGTAACAAGTCTTCGACCTTCAGGTGTCCACTGCACAGTTGCAACATCAACCAAATCAGGACTCGTTTTTATCCAATGATACTAACTGATGCACCGACCTAACAGCTGCCATCGGCCTACTGGCCCAATAGTACAAAAAACTAACCCTAACTTATCACTATCCTTCCACAACAACTCTGCTGTTCACTACTTTAATTACTCTTTAATTAAACGTACCGTACAGCAAATGACAGAAAGAAGTAACTTGATTTCCTACGTTTTGAATGCCAATAGCCCGACAGTGGAAGTTAGGTCAATGAATCAATCAGTTACGCCAATTCTGAAACTTTTGACATACCACACGCCTTTCTCCCGTTAACCATCGCAAAGTTATCAACTCTCAAAAACAGTCCAGTTTTTCTGGCCCACCCTGTAAAGTAAATGGAGTATATCCGTTCAAAACATGCCTTATTACTACGGGAACTCGCGTGTGATATGTGATCACACAGCATTACCTGCCAGCTAGCAGCGGTAACACTCCTGCCTGTACTCGAGCCAATTACAGCGGACAATCAATTTAGTGAACCCTGGACACATACCAAGGTGATTTGGTACTCAAAGATGGTCACACATCTTAGTACTAACCAGGCTCAATGTTGAGTCGCGGTGTTCATGAGACAAGCAATGCTAGCAATATTCCAAACTGCCAACCAGGTACATGCTTAATGCCACCGGCCCACTGCAGGCTCCGTGCCTTATCACTGAGGACCTGCACCGGACTCTACGGTTCTTGTGACCATGAGAGAATCTTCGCTGTACTCTTTACACGGGTCCAGAAGCTGCAAGTGTGGCATGGTGGTGCAACAGGTACAGCACTGGATTAACAATCTGCAGGTCACCGGTTCAAACCATATTACTGCAGAAATAGCGCAGCAACTCTTTCACACACATCTACCAGTTCTGCCTCCTTTCACCAAGCTGTATACACTGGTACCAGCTAATGGCAGTGGCTCTCTGAAGCTAGGAAAGTAGCCATGAGTCTGCTAGAAAGAATGCCAGCCAGAAAGTAATGGTATCCTACTGCTGGAGCTTGAATCACGACTAACATTACCTGTTGGCTATGCCATACTTCCATAGATCGACACTTGGCCCGATGGTTGTTGGGGAGCATGGGAGACCTTTTTACCTAGCAGTAGTATGCCCAACTATGACGAGTAAAGGATCAACTCTCTGACAGATGCTGTTACATAGAGCCTAGTATCAGCAGATGCTGCATCACTAAATGCGACTATACAAAGACTGTACGCAGTTGACAATGACATTAACATTGACATCAGTACAAACTAAACTCAATCAATTAGCCATAACTGTTCCTTTACAAATTACAAATATATTAACACAGGGTGTCTAACAAACCAGGAGATATGATTTCCAGGAGACATTATTACCACAATCCCATAGAATTTGCAGTGTTTTTGAATCACTAAATAAATCATTAAAATGCAGAAGCATGTGATGATAGCTAGCCCCATCCGACGCCTATCACAGTATCATCCAACCATTATTAACGACTAACACACAACAGCTTATTGCTCAAAGTAAGAAATTATTAGCAATGCCAACTGAATGTCAATACACTGAACAGATACAGCCATTGCATTACAAATTACGAACACTGCCACACAATTTCCAGGAGACTTTGTAAATTTCCAGGAGATTTCCAGGATTTCCAGGAGGAAAAATAATTCCAGTAGATTTCCAGGATTTCTAGGAGTGTTAGACACCCTGTAACACCAAATTACATTCAAGTATCAACAAGACTTTCCGAATTCGCTAGTAACTACTTACGCAAGTGGAGAAAATTGGGCACTTGGCTTTATTGGTTGCTGTTCGCACACACCGCGTCGTAATGCAGTTGACTGGTTTGTGCAACAGCATAACTGGCGGCACCATCTACAGCAACCAAATGACATCTACTGACAGTATCTTATCTGTCTAAAAAAAAAATAAATGAAATGCAGATGCCACCGAACATACAAATAATCTAATCCACCGTGCATGGATCATTCAATCGTATTTGTTACATGGTACCCATATGTACCCCATCTAATACATAATTCCTTGGGCGCATATTTGCCCCCCCCCCCAGTGTCTCAATTGGTTCATCAGATTCCGTGGGCTCATGGTCGTGTCCAACACACAGACACACAGACCACGCTATTAGAGTCAGAACAGATCTTGGTACTGATTCTGGACCACACCCGGTCCACTGTGGATCAGATCGGTGTCGGTCAATTTTTGTAGACCAGCACTGGTCCAACAGTATGAGTAATAAGTGTCAGCAGCATGTCTCCTCTGACGTCGCGCAATTGTTATCAATGTGGTCTTTGTCGTACAAGCTAAATTTGATCAGTTCCTAGACATGCAAGTGCTGCTGTCATTAGTCACACTACTGAAACATTCGATTACCAACTAATTACTAATTATTAACTAATTTGCTGTAGGTAACATAGCACGTTTAATCACCATTCATCGGTACTGGACCAGGTACTGACTCGACTGGTCCAGGCGACAAAAAATTACTGAATCGGTCTCGTCCATTATTTTGTAGATCATTCTAACTCAACATGCTATGTACATAACCAACATCAGCAGCATCTAGCACTAGTACTGGTAATATGGGCTAAAAATCTAGCAGTCAGCAGTCACACATTTCCAATCTCACCATTCCACAGACACGCTGTTCTCTATAGTTTTGCAGGTAAATCTGGCTCAGCCGATCCCTTCAGTTTTATTCTTCCACTTTTTCTTAAATAAATCGTATGTCATAGATTTTATCAGCCCGTTATCCGAACAATAGTTCTACAGCATTGAAGCAAACACAAAACACTGACATCCTATTCTCATCATTTCTTCTTACCACTGGACTCCTTACTAAAGGGCTGCTGCTCCCCTTACATCGGCTTTCAGAAGCCCGTACGTACTAGAGTTAGAACCGATTCTAGTTCTGACACTGATCGGGGACGGTCTGGCTGAATCTGGACTGAACCAGATCGGCGGGTGTAGACCGCCCCGGTCTGACCGTAACCCATGTGAATGGCATCAACTTGTTGTCCGTTCACTCCGTTGTTTATGTATACTAAATTCTCGTTTCGTTGCATATAACAGTATTTTT
>Ga0209782_1001056_pt1 | contig 13724 bp, 6 predicted proteins | sample WorMetmaBAHAMAS1_FD_187390 | JGI IMG/M metagenome (GOLD analysis project Ga0209782, IMG submission 187390) | Marine gutless worms symbiont microbial communities from Max Planck institute for Marine Microbiology, Germany - Inanidrilus... | ecosystem: Host-associated > Annelida > Digestive system >... | reverse complement strand
ACACAGATGTATGGTTAATTGGATTAGAGTCCTGCACTCAGGTCAAAATTATCCACCATGACCTCCTGGCCACATGTCACTGCCCCCGCCATTTTACTCCCGACCCCATGATGGGAGCCCCCACACTGCTGTTTTAGCTTAACAATACCGACAGCCCCGTTGAGTCCTTGGCTGCATTTTTATTGTATCAGACCATTCTAAAGCGATGTGTCCCAGAACTATGTCATTCTTTTACTGCGTCCAAGATATTCACTGTGTGTTCTTTAATACCAGTCGGGATCGCTCGAATATTCGTCGGAGGTTACAGCTGGACAGCGTGAAAGTTGCTATGCTGGTGTGTTTAAATTTTTGGCGCCAAAACATTACAATAGATGGATAATTCTGATGAAAAGTATGTATTTGCAGTGTATTTTGTTAGGTTAACTGATGCTTTTTTAATAATTGTTTTGGATAGCACTGTTAATTTTAGCTTTTGCCTGCCCTATTGGCTGTTAATAATTGGGTATAATCTATCTTTCTTGGCAAATTTAGCATCATAATTTCACATGTAGTGGAGATTTATGCAAATTAGGCAAAGATTATTTAAATATGCACTGACATGCGAGTTTTATATTTTTTCAACAAAAAATTCTGAAACTTGAAATATTACACGCTGTTCTCTCATTAACCATCACAAAGTTATCAACTCTTAACAAACAATCTATTTTTTGCTTACCCTTTATATATGCAAAGATACTAAGGTATATGTTATCTTACTTGTGTCATATTATTCTTCACATTGCTTGTTGATTGTTGCAGCCACGGGAATGCAGTTGACCTAGGACAGATGACGAGCTTCTTGGTTGGTCTTGGTTCTCGCTTGAGATGTAATATCATGACTTACGACTACAGCGGTTATGGACGGAGCACAGGAAGTGTGTCTGAAACTAATCTCTATGCTGACATTGAAGCAGCATGGCAGTGCCTTGGTAAGCGGTTCGGTATCTGTGCAGAAAATGTCATTCTGTATGGTCAGAGCATTGGAACTGTACCAACCATAGATTTAGCTGCTCGCTATGAGATAGGCGGTGTTATCCTGCACTCGCCTTTGATGTCTGGGATGCGTGTGGCTTTTCCGGAAACAAAGAGGACATGGTGTTTTGATGCATTTCCCAGGTCTGTGGCATTTTGTTTTTTTTACTTCATGCTGTATTACAGATATTTGTTTAGCATTTACGAGGGGTGTTTTATGCTACTCTGTTGATAATTGGCGGCTAAAATGACTTGTGAAAGTTGATGAAGAAATTTGAATGACAGTAATTCGTAGTTTTTTTACCGCGCTATGCTAAGTGCGGTATATGCCGTCATCGTGTGTCCGTTCATCTGTGTGTGTGTGAGTGTCCAATGTCCATCACACTCCGGTATTGTATCAAAACGGCTAAACGTAGGATCACGCAAATAACGCCACACGATAGCCCCGTGACTGTAGTTTTCTGATACCAAAGTTCATGTTGAAATTCGAATGGGATCACCCCTTATGAGGGCGACAGATGCAGGTGGGGTGGGTAAAAATTTGCCACTTTCGACGAAAAACGTGCTATAACTCGAAAACGGTACAAGATAGACGCACAGTGTCTATTCACCAGAAACATCGCCATTTGATAGATCGCATATTACTTCCTATTCGACTTTAATAGAAACTATGCGTCTATCTTGTACCTTTTTCGAGTTCTAGCGCGTTTTTCGTTGAAAGTGGCGACTTTTTACCCACCCCACCTGCATTTGTCGCTCTCAAAGGGGGTGATTCAATTCGAATTTCACCGTGATCTTTGGTGTCAGAAAACTATAGCCATCTTTTTTAGCGCGAGATCGCGCTTATGCTACAATGTCAGTGTCCGTTTGTCTGTCCGTCTGTCTGTGACGGAAGTGCATTGGCACATTATAGCTAATTTAGGTTTCAAATTGCGATCGCAATTTACCGCGCATTGCGGTTGAGATGCATGCGGGCGCGAGGGAAGAGATCATCGCCGGGAAGAGTGGAGGGATCATCTCGCGCTATGCTAGCCACTGCTAGGCCCTGTTGTTTAGAGATAGGAGCATGACACAGAGAGATGGACGGTCGACACCGCAACCAAATATTTTTGCCAGTTAATCGTTAAAGAGAAATTAAACAATTATCATAAAATCATAGTGCTGTTTTTGAAACAGTTTGGTGAGTTTACCTCTGCTGCAACTGCATAGTAAGATACCGCATTCAATTTTTTGTTGATAATGTGACTACGATTTATGGTGGTGATTGATGGTGACTGTTAACAATTTGATCAACAATAAGCATTCAGTTTTGCTACTTGTTTAGTACTATGCAGTTTGTTCTGTTTCGTATTTGGTTTCAATTGCAATCACACAAAAGTATTTCCTTGTTGCATGTGTAGTATTGACAAAGTGTCCCGCATCACATCGGTGGTTCTCGTTATACATGGAACTGATGATGAAGTTATTGACTTTTCTCACGGCCAGATGATCTACCAACGCTGTCCACGCACAGTGGAGCCGCTGTGGGTCGATGGTGCTGGACACAATGACATAGAGCTGCATGAACAATATCTAGAGAGACTGATACGCTTCATCGACATAGAACTTCCCATCAGTTGACAGGAAGAACCCACAAGCTCACAAGCCTCACCTTTGTCGGCGTTCATCTCTGACTCAGAGACTTTTTAGTGATAAAATATTCTTGGTCACTGCCGTTTCTTAATACGTGACCATTTTTTAGCTGCTCATTAATAACTTAGATGTTTAGGTTTTTACCACACAACACAGTGCTAATGCGGTATATGCAGAGGCCTTTTCCGTCTGTCGGTCTATCACAAGTTGGTGTTCTCAAAATGGCTCAACTTAGCACCTCCCCCTTCGATCGTTTGTTCGTTCTATCAGGGCTGGCTAGGCTGTTGGCAGTCTTGCAACGTGCCTCCAGCCACCGCCAGCGCTGAGGCCTAGGCCTGGCTCAGTGCGCATCCCCTCTAACACTGGGGCTTGTACTGTATATTTTAAGATCCCAGCTTAGCCGGCGGGTTTTTCTGGTGTGATGGCCTGTCACATCTTAAGAGGACACAGGCAAGCCCTCTGTACCTTCCAGAGAATTTAATCTCATAGCATGCAGAAACCTGACTCAACATGCTGGCAGCAGCGGGAGTCGAACCCATGCCGCCGAGCCAAGGAGGCAGGTTTGCACTTCCCCCTTAGCATCATGTAAACAATGCTGCATGATAACCTAGTTTTCTGACACCAAAGGTCTTGATGACATTATTACAGACTACGGTACTCCCAAATGGCATGGTTAGTCACATGATTCATTAGTAAATTTTGGGGCACTGTCTGTGTTTGGAACAGCTCTAGTCTTCAGATTATATATGCAGGGATGCCATAGCAAGTGCTAGCTTCGGCGTGAGAAAATACCCAAATAAGCATGGTCATATAACCAACCCATTTCAAGATTTTGAAGCCTCATGTCTCCCAAATAGATGAAACTAGGCACTGGCACACAAATTGACCATGATGAGCACTAGCATATGCGTGACAGATTATCCTGAACAGGATGTATTCAGGGCGACATGACTAATCTAAACTTTTGTAAATATGCCAGTATTGGAAACAGTACAAGATAAAGTACGCAGTTACAGTAGAAGACTTATGGGAAATAATATGCAGACTAGCGAATGGTGCCAGTGACCTTGAGTGACCTTGAAGGTCACTGTAGCTACTAGCTGGTTTTTAACTTTCATGTCTCAGGAAATATAGCATATATCAACGACAGTATGTTTACACATGAATGTGAAAATGTATGTGGCATGTAATTTTGATTATAATGGCAAATCTGGAGGACTTTACAGGCAGTCACGTACACCATCAAAGTTCTGATGCTAGAAGTGATGCATGTCTAGCGATGTTGTTTCTACAGTCCACTAACAGAAAGTGATACACGGCCTATCGAATGTCACTTCTCATGACCTTGACTGACAGTCAGTGTCATCTACCTAAGCATGTGCTTTTTAAATGCGATCATTTTTCGTATAGTTGTGCAGTGGTTGACTAGATTTTATCTTAACATGGCACATCAAAATGGTCCCTCTGCAAGAGCTGAGCTTCTTGTTCTGCAGTTGTGGAGTCGCTTACATTGGCTGGCATTATGTGAGTTACGTATTAGGAATTGCTGAATTAGTAGCAGTTGCAGTAGTTTCTGCATCTGTCTTTTTTGCCTATTTTAATATGTGCAGTCTTTAAATGGGCAACCCAATACTTTGCATACACAGTGTCAGTTCTTGGCTTGTACAACATATAGGATATATTTACGGATTTAAACTATCACATAATGCTCCAGTTTTTTGCAACTGAGTATATAGGAGCTGGCTGTTGAAAAAGGAAGATTGGCCGTTTCTTTTCTTTTGAGCTTTATTTGCATTTAGTGTTAACTTAAGCTGTACAGAAATATGAAACTTTCTGTACTGCAGATGTGAGATCCAAATAACTATCGTTAGTTTCATTCCAGTGATTTATTTGTGGGCTTGCATTGTATTGTGTGGTAAATTGGTAAGGAATTACAAAACACTTTCTTTGAATTTGTAATCATTACCAACAAATTTAATGCATTTGAGTTATGCAGTGCTTGGCAGAACAGTTCCAGTCTACACTGTGTTCCAGTTGATACGACACCAAAATTCAAATTCATTTAAATAGAGCATAACAGAAACACATGCCATTTTAACCACACTTTTTACTATTTATTTATGTTAAGCATCACAAGCCATAGCTGGTACTGGTATATGCTGCTTGATGAATGGAGATGGTGTGTCAATGACTTAACATGGTCACTGCATGACAGCGGAATGACTGCGGATTGCTCCAGTGACTGTCGTCTGATGTCCAACATACTTGCCTCTCCACAATTGTCACATTAGTGATTGGTCAGGAGCACAGTGGCTGTTGTTGAGTATCCAGTTAGCTGTTTTGTATCAGTTGCGATGTTACATTAGTAGTAGAATGCACCACTGACCAACTTGTTATGTGGCATGGAAGGTTAAAGATGTAAAATAGTAACGGTCATTGTGTACAGCACTGAATTCGCGTAATCGTAGTTTGTGTGTGAAATAGATTTGGTCCTTGCAACGTTATTGTTAGTCAGCTGATAGCCAGCTGTTGGCGTTTGTCAAATCCTACGGTAGGCTGTTCTTACTCACTGCCGAGCTGACAGTTACACTCCCATATTCAGAGAAGCGCTGGTTTTTGCCGGCACCAGTGCAGTACTTAGTGCCGGATTAACCATGGCGCAGGTGGCGCACCTGCGCCAGGGCCTCTGAGCTAGGGGGGCCTCGCAATTTCACATTAATAATTTATAACGATTAATGTAATTTACTAAATGCAGAAAGAGATGCTTTTGAGTTATTTGCCGGCACCAGTGCAGTACTTACTGCTTGATGAGCAGGGGCACCGCTGTGAATGAGTTGCTAAAGTTCACTGTGACAGAACAGCCGGGCGTTGAACTGGCAACCATTAGATCGCTTGCCCAATGCCTCACCTGTTCTGTCCAGTATCAGACACGTAATTGGTCAGTGAGTACCTTGTGATCGTTATTAGGTAACCAGTCAACTGTTTTGTTTTTGATGAAGTGCTGCATGGCAGCAGTTGGTTGAATATAGAGAGCAGATCGACCCATTATTTGGCATGTAAGGGCATGAGAAGATAGTAAATAGCACACTAGACTACAGTGTTGAATTGTGCTAACAACTGCACATGCATACTACAGTATTTAGCCTAACCAGGTCAACTAATAAATTCTATTTGTGTTTGTTGTCATAATACATTGAATTGAATTTACTGCTGGAAGTCTGGTGTTGTTCAGGCAGTGTTCCTGTGAGTTGAACATTATGAGAAAACTTTTTAGTGGGATAGTTTTTCACTTAGCTTTTGATTAGATGATACCAACAAAGGCTTAAGAACCATTTCTTGCCACTACTCAGTTGTCTGATAACTGGCACAGTGGACATCTGTTGATAGTTTTTGCCATGTCTTGTCTTTCACCATACTTCATTATCAATCCAGTGCAGTAGTGCTGATCAGTTGAGTCTTTGTCATGATGGCTATAGTTTCAGCTTGTTCTGTTTTCCTGCACTTTCTGGCTATTGACAGATTGACAAACACCTTTTCTTCATTTTTTTTTGCAAATGTATATTTATGACAGTGTTTGTTTAAACTGGTTATTTGGCTGGGCTAACACCTGATGGCATTTTGGAGACATTATATGGATAGTGTTATTAATATGCTGCAGTACATAAAGGTTTTCTTACAGCTCAGCATTTGTACATGCATTCCTGCAGTTGGCTGCCATGTCTAAAGTTTGTCAGTGCAAATAGTCTAAAACGTTTGCTTTGTGGAATGTAGAGGGAATGTTTGTAATTGTGTTGGTGTGATTAACGGTTTTATTTGGAACGTGCGGCATACTCGCATTAGAGTACTCTGAATGTGTGATGCTGCAAATGTTCTGCAGCAGCTAGCAGAGCCATCTGTAATGTCAGCAAAATGCTGACTGATATTTAGTTGTCTAATTTAGACCACTTATCAATGTGTCAGTGTTATTTTGGTATGCTAATAGAATAGATACGTGGCATAAGATTTTATATCTAAGTATCCTGGAATTCTGCAGTTTAAATAAATCAAAAATTTCATGTGTAGATATTGTCAATTAATTCTGCAGTTTATTTGTAAATCCCATAGGCCTAAAAAAAATTTTGCTGTTCATATGAGCATAATGCTAAACAGCTGTTTTTATGAATTTGGTTACTATTATTAAAATGTTAAGGTCATGTGGATGCTTTTGTTAAATAAAACTTCCTTACATTTTTAACAAAAATGAATTACACGCATTTCAGCTGATCACGGAAGTCTGGGAGCTATTCAAGTGTGGGACTTTGGATCTTGCTGCTTAATAAATCTGAATGTTCGCTGTTAAAAATTCAAAATGTCGGTATATATTTAATTATTTATTTACACCAAAAGCATTCTAGTTAGTTATTGATGTTTTAACCCCAAATCTCAGGTTTTCTTCAGAAATGACTTATTTGTAATTTGTTAGTGATATACTAGATATATTAATCAAAATTTATTAATGTGTTTGCTTTGTGGGTATTGTCGTTTCTGTTTTTAGTCAGAATTATGTTATTTAACACTGTTTAGATTTGACATTCAAGTTGTACATAATTACTGCCACTTAGATTAGTTATGCGGTCGTCTTGTACAAGAAATCGTGCATTAATTGTACTGGCTGAAAGCTTCAGCTTCTTTCATTGTTTAGCTGACATTTTTGTACTCCTTTGTATTAAATAATGTATTTGCGAACTGAAGAAATGTGCATGCCTGCTGTACTTATGTGCATTTGTTGCAACTGCTTATTTATCTATGTATTTGACTGTTTTGTACAATCTGTGTGTATCTGAAAACTACGTGTATGTTGTTACAATAACCATTGTTCAAGTAGACCTGTAATGACTATGTAGTTTGCTCAGGGGTGAATGGTCAAAAATTATGTTTGGCTTTAATCATCTGTGATGACAGATGTTTGGCATGGAATAATTATACAATACCACTTATTACTTTATTCAGTATTCTACGGTCTACCAATATAATATCCTTAACTTTTTTTTATAGAAGTAAAGATTTTCAGTGAAATTCATACTTGCCTTATGCATGATAAAAATGTGTATGAAATTTACTTAATAACAGTCAGCATCATAGCTACTTAATGCAGCATAATTTTAATTTAAGACAGTATATTACATGCACTGTTTAGTATTTATTGTGAAGGTTGACTGCTTATTACAAAAAATAATAACTTTAATAATAACTTTAGTTAGAATGCAATATCGTACCAACATGAGTGATATCTTTTAGTCACTTTATTTCGTAAACATGTTATAGATTTTGTCAGTGTCATTTGGTTTTATAAGTAAGAGATACTGGATAATTTTTCATGGAAACAATGTCAAACTTTCATTTATCAGCAGATATTAATTCATATACAGCCTAATTACACAATTTACAGATATTCTCAGTTTTATTATTAACATGAATAAACTCTTCTCAAAATGTCATTTGCTAAAATATAACTATTCTAAGTCGTTACTCTTAAAATTGTGTTTAAAAGCACTGTTAAATATCAACCAACATTCATTTGTGGCAGCACTACTTTTCTGCACTTTCCGGTACTTTACACTGTGTCTCCAAACAACGACACTGATATAGCATACTATAACTTCAACGCACATTAACTGATTTTTGTAATTTTTGGCAGAGACGTTGCTGAAAGAGTATGCTAGCAAATGGTGATTTGTTTGTCCACCTCTCATAACTGATGTAGCTGCACTACCTGAAGAAACATGAACCCAAGAAATTTTTCAGTCATGCTGTATACTGAAAACGACACTGCTTTGGCTTGCTATATCTTCAACAGTCATGAACCAATTGTACTAATTTTGAACAGTAAATAGCTATGGAGTTTGAGCTATCATAAACCTATTTAATTACTCATGTCTGTTTGCTATTATTTCCTTAATTTGCTGCAAGATTACAAGGGCAAAAACAACGCATTTTTGACGTTACTGGTTGTTTGTAAACATGCTGTTTACTGAAGAAGATAAGATTCTCATTAATAATGTGTTCGATTTGAAGGGCTACAATTGTAAGAATTTATTCAGAGAGTTTTGCAGCAAAAGATGGAACGTAGGCCTTGTCTAGCAGTTGCTGGGCGGATCGACCGTTGTTCTGACAGCAGCAAATGACGCAGTACAGTAACTGCACAGCTGATAACATTGATCTAGTTGATGATCTGGTGTTACACAAAATGGCCAATGAAAAAAATTAATATTTGCACACTGTACTTAATAGTATGACCTTATTGTCTACAAAGAATTACCAAAATTGGTTGTTAGGTGTTGAAGATATAGCAAGCTAAAGCAGACATTATACAGCATGAATGAAAAGACCCAATTTCCGGGGTTCATGTTTCCCCTGGTAGTGAAGAGACATTAGTTATGAGAGGTGGGATAACAAATCACCATTCGATACAATATTCACTCAGTAATATTTGTCCCCCAAATTAGAGAAATCGGTTGATGTGCATTGAAGTTATAATGTGCAACATCAGTGTCGTTTGTTAGACAAGACACAGTGTATATACATTGTGTCTCAAAAATAGATACCACCCAACCACCAACGATAATTTTAACAATCAGTGTTCGATTCCAATAATTTTTGCTACAAATATTAGTGAATGAATATGCCATCGAATAGTGGTTTAAATTCCCACTTTTTCTGTTTAGTGTACTTACCTTACCTGTGAAACTTTTAGACCATAAAAACCATGAATTTAAGCCTTAAATTACACACATCCCAATGATAAAAGTAAAGTTTGAAACTGTAATTAACAGCAACATTTTATTATGCTTCATTATGTCTATTTTACTTATTTTAAAGCAATTTTTGGCTTAGGAAGAACAGGAGTAAATTTCATTGCATCAGTGATCTGATAATATTGTTAATATCTGGCAGTCTGCAGCAGAACGTCATTGGCGCGGCCATCAACAAATGGAGAAAGCAGCTGGTAGCATGCTTATGTGCAGAAGGATAACATTTTGAACACTTTATGAGTTTCTCATGAAAGCAAAAAGAATCATGGACAAATAAAATGTAATTAACTTGCTTATTCCCAAAAAAATGTTTTACTATCAACTTTGTGATTTTCAGGTACCTTGGTAAACTTTAGGTTAGATACATACACTAAGCAGGTGAGGTGGGGAAATAAACCATCTTTCGATGGCATACTCTGTCAGGAATATTTGTACCAAAAATTACTGGAATCGGACAACTACTGTTAAAATTATCGTTGATGGTTGGGTGGTATCATTTTTATGGAGACACAGTGTATGGTATATTTTTTGTGTATATCGTTCTTGTATATAAAAAAAACATGACACATTTTTAGTTAGCTGTGTAGCACATACATAAGAGTGTAGCTGACTGAACTGTTTTCTTTCCCATAACGTTTGCTGTTTCAGTTTAGGTTATCCTTATTGTGGTTCATAGGTATGTTACGTTATTCCATTTGCACTGTTGTAGTAATGTATCGTATGATAATGCTGTCTCATTGACCTTCAACTTTAAAAATGTGTTTTTTTTTCTACTGAGAAGCAGCTCTATAAAACTAGTGATCTAAGTATGTATATACAAGACTCTTCAGTAAAACTGGTGAGATCCCAGCTTCAATATGCTGTTGTGAACAGAATTTTATAGTGGGTGTATGCCATGAAAGATTTGCAGATACAGATAGATTTCAGACTGAAATGACTGAGATGTGTGTCACATCATCTCTAGTTTTTTCAACTGATTTACATTTACATTTTGAAAAGTCTGATGCAGTGGGTATACATGATGTATACAAAAATGTAACGAGTAGCCAGTTTTGTCTACAGTTGTAGTTACATGTACGAGTTAATTATTCTTTCTCGTCAATTTATCATACTCAGCCATCGACTACACATTCTAAAGAATTATATTTCGTTGTTTGATTACGTCATAAAATGTTTCACAGAATGTGTGGAACTATCAGGCAGTTATTGATTTGTGTTTCAGGTCTCAAATATGCACATCAGATGTAATGTGACATTAAGGTATATGCATTAGTCACTGATTGGCTGAAGAATGCCTGACTTGCCTGATAGACTTGAAAGTTTTTCAGCTTTTATGAAACTGGTTATTGTATGAAATAATATACTTAACATTGAAGGAGTTGTATTTTATGTGTAACCATGGCCTAATTCTTACAACCGTAATATACAATTTAAAAATAAGAACAAATTGATTAGCAAAGAAGATTGTAGACAAGCCATGATCTTATTTAAATTTGTGCTGGATTTTAAACGAATTAGACATATGACATTTTGCTTCAGTCGACCAAAATTTCTTAATGGGATTCCAGACTTACAATATATTAATGTTTATGAATGAGTCTTCCTTTCTACACAGTATGAGTATTTGTTTAGATCGTCTGACTACACTTTACATTGTACTGTGATTTGTCGGGAATGAGGTTGTTCCGTAGGCTACATTGTATATTTATGTATTTTGTAAGATCAAACTTTCGTTTATATGACTGATTAATATACAGAGTGGGCCAGTGAAAGTGAGCCCTGTTGTTGTCGACACTATCAGAGTAAAAACATGGGCTTACTTTTTTGGCCCACTTGGTAGAGATGACTGCAGTGGAGTCTAGTTTCACAGTGTTGTAACATGTAGTTGAAGCTGAGCATGATTTTTATTTGGTTATGTTTTTTGTTTGTGTGTATGTATTATTGTTTCATTATACCAGTTGTAATGCTGTTTTATATTTCATGCTTGAGGTAGGTCACTGGTATAGACACAAAAGGTACAGCATAGTTTAATGTGTTGACATTAAGACCGATACATGTTGTCACTTGGTTTAGGTTGTTTATGCTTCAGTTCTGTGAAAAATTGCTTGGCTTGCATGACCATCACCTCCAGTTGTATCCTAATATACTAAGCTAGCAAACTGTAATGTCCTACAGGCTATCCTCACAAACTACTCTACTTGCATTACAGTTCCAAAAAATGGCATTGATGAATAATCGTATTTTTGAAGTCAAACACCCAACTTTGGGGGCAAATCAGTTAGCTGTTCTCTTTGCTAACTATTACACCAGAGGTTATGTAACCGTGATCAGGCCCACATGGAGCAATTTGCCATTTGTTGGCTGACAAGTTGATATGGCTGCCACCTACCTGAGTAATGTGTACGAAATTTGAAGTCTGAAGACTAACTTAAGCCATTCATTTGCATATTGTGGTGCAGTAAGAATTAGCTGTATCTGCATAACCATTTATGAATAGCACTGCTCATAGTGCTGGCAATGTTGGCTACTGCTATTTATGTTGAAATGCCTGATACTGTAGGTGCAGGTAATTTCCAAGTGGACGGAATGTGAAGCAAGTAGACTATACACACAATGTGTGAATGGATTAAAGGCCACAAAGTGGCATTAACAATAGCCCAGTAAATCTAAGCCTACTAACAAGATGAGAACGATGTGACATCAATCTGTTGTCAGAACTGTTTGTTCATGACCTGGCTGAACATAAAATCGTCGGCTGTTAAGCAGGCGCAAGGCCATGGGTTTATAATGTGAGTGGGATCTGGAGGCACTGAGAAAATTTCAAGAACAGCATTTAAATCTGTAGATTATGGTGCATTTGGACAGCTATATGGTACTAGGCTAGCTGAGTCATGACTATTTGGTGGGGATGTGCAAATTCGGCAGGTGGTCCTGCACCCCCTTCCCCAATCTCCATGTTTCATTGCCAATGTGATTAAGTCTGATGTTTAAATGTAAGTACTTTACTAATTTCTGAGAATCTTTATGTAGTGTTAAGGATTTCGTCCCATATCAAAATAAACCAAAGAAGAGCTAGGCTCTCTTACAGACCAATTTCCTCAGTCTTTAACAAACGTGTTCAGTGGTTTAATACCTTGTCTTCCTCTAACCGAATGGCAATGTACGTAGTTTGTCTCTTTCAACAGTGGAGTTGTTGCGTATTTTTCACTGTATAATATTGCCATTTCATGAAAACTATACCTGTAGTTGGCGCTAGTACAACTGTGCAAGTCTACAACGTTATTTATATTATAATAGCGATTTACTTATTTATTTTGTTAAGCGCACCTGTCCTACTCAGGTAATGTAAACAACGAATGTAAACATGCGTTCATTCATCGTTTATCTGGTTCATGTAGTCGTATAGTAGTTGAACTTCTGCTGTAGTGTAGGAAGTGCAGTAGTTTTTGATTAGTAAACATTGCTGATTTCAGCTTAGTAGCAGCGGACTGAGTAGAGGTTGTTAATTAGGCTACCGAATGTCTCCCTGCAGCGTGGTTGATGTTGGATTTCTGCATCGACTCAAAGCTCGCTCCTGGTTCAACAACTTTTACGTGTTTACTTCTGCGTCACTAGTCTAGCCGTCAGTATATTGTTTAGTTCCCTCGATGTTCGCTTTCGCCAGGAAGAATGACAAAGTCGCAATATCTTCTTGCTGCATTTACGTTTGCGCTTGCATTACTGTTGTGTCTACCAAGTGGAGTAGGTGGACAGCAGATTTGGTCGCGATGGAAGCGACAGGTTCCGCCACATGAGTGGAATCCATGGCGTTCACCGTTGGAACGGTTTGACAGATTTGTACATGCGAAACTAAACTTTTATGGCGAATTTGTGAAAGGATTCTCTATCCCCATGTATCTGGAAGATACAGTATGGGATCCGGACTGGTCTGAATATCCACAATGGTTCTTACGACGGATTAATTGTTTCCTTGGCATTCCATATGCTACAGCTCCTATTGGAGAACGCCGTTTCCAGGTAAATATCGGTTATTTACTTGGTACCATTACTTTTTGTTCTATCTCTTAAGTAAGTTAGTAAGTAATGTCACTTATATCACGGCGCCGAAATCGCGAAACCGCCGCAAAAGCGCCGGGTGGTCTACAAAAGTCACTGTGAACGTCGGAAAAGGTAGTTTTCAGTTTTGTCTTGAATGTAGCCAGTGACATGTGTCCGCGTAAGGCTGGTGGCAGACTGTTCCACACTGCTGGTCCGTTGTACGCGAAGCTGCGCTGTCCAATAGAGGTCTGA
>Ga0209782_1001055_pt1 | contig 13734 bp, 10 predicted proteins | sample WorMetmaBAHAMAS1_FD_187390 | JGI IMG/M metagenome (GOLD analysis project Ga0209782, IMG submission 187390) | Marine gutless worms symbiont microbial communities from Max Planck institute for Marine Microbiology, Germany - Inanidrilus... | ecosystem: Host-associated > Annelida > Digestive system... | reverse complement strand
TCGGGCACCATAATAAAGAACTTACTTAGATACATGTGATTTGTTGGTGACATTGGCAAAGAGCATCCACCGAAAATTACACATTTACTGTAGAAAATACCCTTATTTACCTGAAGTTTCAATATTACAAGGCATTTGAGCCACATATGAGACATGCTCTTATTTACTGAGGTCAGCATCCAGCAGTCCGTCGTCATTTAAGGTCCTGAATTGTAGACCGAAACTTCGATAACAAGTATGCTTATTTTGGTTGTAAACGAATAATTTAATATAATTAGCATGTCAGCATGATGAAACTTTTCCCTAAATTGGTGGCATTTGGTCATGAAGTACTGCTAGTGAGTGTGTCTGTACAGCCCCCGGTTGGAGATGTGCAGGATATTACTGTGTCGTGAATATTCAGTAATCATATTAAGGGATGATTGACGATGGTTTGCTGCTGCAGTCGGTCTTTCAGCAGCTGTGTAGTCTCGACGTCAAAGGAAACTCGTACGTTCTCGAGGCGAGCAAGAACCCAACGAAAGTGTTTGACTGCATTGCACAGCTGTTGGCGCACCCACTGCAACGACCTCTTCAACAGGAACTCAACTATTCCTTGCTTCAAAGCGATTCACTGTCGAATTCAGCAGACTTCAGATCCTGATATTATAACGAGATATTTTCCTGACTGTTGATGTTAAGAGTTTACACACGGTGGCACAAAAGACCAGGAGATTGGCCGTCATGTGTCAGCAGTGGTGATGCTGTATGCTTCTCTGTAACTTCACCAAATGCTGACGACTTCTTTTAAAATTCTTTCTCCAATGAAGCTGTCCGAAAACTTGTAGCAGATTTGTCATTAAAGTTTCTGGTGAAATGTTCACACGACTCTGCACTACTGTGAAAATGTTTGGAACTGTTTTGACTAACTGCAGCCAGTGGCTTCATTTTCACTACACTACTCCGTATGTGTAGTTTATAAGTGCTTGTTCGTTCACAGGCATTTCTTGTCAGTACAAGTATTTTGTATAGTAAATGCTGAGAGATGTGATATTGTCTGTTATTGTAAAACCTTTAACTGGGATCCCATAAAAGTTGGTTAAATTATTATGGCACATTTTATTTTGGCAAATTCAAGCCACCCAATTTCAAATCGTTCTACTTTGCCCTGTATTTCTGGTGAAAATGTTGTAAGACCATGTTTATAAACGGTTTGTGCTTGTGACTCTAGTATCAAGTGATTTAAAACCAAACCCAGCATTTCGTTATAACATAGTTTACTGAGCGACGTGGGATAGAAAGGATAAAATTTAAAATGCAGTCATGACAAGACTTACTGTATACAAGACAAATATAAGTGATACTTCATAACCGTACCGGGTACACATAATTTAATGTTGTTGTGCCTGACAACATGTAAGCATTCATCCAGTGTGAATCTGTGTACTATTTTGTATATTACTGTGGCAGATTAATACTGAATGACCTAAGGCCCCTTTCACATTCGAAATTAATTTCGAATTTCCATTTTGAAAGAAAAATTTTGAAATTTTAATTTCAAATGAGAACACTTTTCACACTGAAAATAAACTTTCGAAAGCCAGATGTAAACACTGCCGATTGACCAATCACTGTGCTCCACAAAATTTCGCAAAATAGAACGTGTTCTAAATTGCGAAATAGAATTTCGAAATTTTTCTCTATCGAAAGCTGACTCTTCACACTGGAAATTTTCTTGTGAAAGGAACTAATTAACATAAAATTCGAAATTAGTTTCCCGTGTGAAAGGGGACTAACAACAAATCCCAAACTCAAGGCTGCACTGGACGCTAGCAACATTTTCCTGTTGTGACCGTGAACCAGCTTTGCAAGCTTGAAACTTGGGTATCAAGGTCAACATCTTTAAGTTACTGTTGGACACACACACATGCATACTGGACAGACTGCTCTATCTGGACCACTAACATAGTTATTAACTACTTGTAATGCTCAACCAGTCACTATCACTGACACAGTTTTGCACTCATCTTAAAACCGTTTTATACTGCAGAGCATATAACACTCATTCATAGCGCCTACGTGACAGTCTAGGCTGTAAGGATTGCGCGCGAACAGAAATTCGCTTACTTACTTACTTACTTACTTACTTTTACAAACTAGCTGCTAATGGCACTTCTTCACTTTATCTATGCCATGTGACAGGTAAAACAATCTCAAATGCAGCAATGATTTCTGCGTCACTGTGAAACTTTAATGCAACACAGTAGTGCACATGAGCATTGTCATCGCCGGAGTCTAAGAAAATACGCATGTCGACATTCGGTCGACTCGGCTGGCAAGTATTTATCGTAGAAGTCCAGAACGAGCTCCTCGGCCTTGAAGCCGAACTTCTGGTAGAGCAGCATCGCGGGATTGCTAGCCGACACGTGAAGAGTCACATCCTTGCCCATGCAAGTCTGATAACAGTCACACACACACACACATCTACATCTTTTTAGCTCACATCGAATGCAATACAGCTTCCAAAGAATATATATTCCAGCACCGTGCCACGCACTGCACACTATAACTACGCAAGGTACATGCAAGCGGCCGAGTCGCAAACACTGTGGTCGCAAACACAAACTTCTTGAAATTGTTCACAGATGAATATATGTGGACTGTTGCTGCCTACATGGAGAGCCCTGCAAAAATGGCGCAACAGATCAAGATGTCGGTCGGGTGAGTTAAAGAACCATATATCGGGTACATATGGGTGCCACCTGGCAAATATGATTGAAAGGTTCATGCTCAGTTGTGATGTAGCCTGTTGCTAATATTACCGTAGCAACTTATTTGTTGTTCATAAAAAGTTTATAACAACAAGACAACACTACAGGCAAACAGTACATGTAAGGCTCACCGAGCACTTACAGCGGCTCTTAAACAAGATGTTAAGTATTATACATGTACAATATGTGGTTACTAGCTACACATGCACAGTGCAAAATTATAAAACACAAATTTAAAACATACCACACATTTACCTAATATTATAACAAAAATTGTCTAATACTAAAGACTTTAAAATAAAAACACACAAAACAAAATCACAGTAACACTAAATTCACTAACAATTGCTCACAAATTTAGTGCAAAATTGGTAGGATGCTGCCACTGCAACAATAAAACAGCATATATTTTTGGTCTCTGTTTTTTTGAAAGTCACTACAGCAAATGTATATCAGGATGCACGATAGATCTGAGTGTCGGCACTGAACAGCTGGCATCCTTTCATCAGGAGTTGTTTGGCAAGTCCCAGTCTGCCCTCCTCCAAATGACATCTCAATCAGTTCAGCCGTTTTTGCATGGCTCACGAATGCAACCAACAGACGGACAGACTAGATCAACCTGTCATAGCAATAGGTCGCATCTGGAATTGCTTGCAGTGCTGGATACGTGGGCTAGAGAGAAGGCCAATTAAACAAGAAATGAGCGTCCATCGTCTGGTACCCAAAGCGACTAAAAAAGAACAGCAAGTCTCGTTTAACATACGCAGAGTTTGTATGAAAATCACAGAGTCGGTCGGTCACCTGAATGAGATGGTACAGAAGAAAACTTCCGATTCCAGCTCGTCTCCATTCCGGATGAGTAAAGATGAATGAAATATACGCTTCGTTGTACGCAACATCCGGCACCAGGAACGCAAATCCAATGACTAATTTCCTACGACACGACCAATCATCAGAATGATCTTAGTGTTAAGATGGAAAGAATCTGAAATACTATATTCGCTGCTGTAACTTGCTCACTCTTGCTTGACCAGCTGCTGGAGATCACTGTTTTGCACAGGTTTTTATATTTTCCAAGGCGCTTGCAACTGACGTCTCTCAAACAAACTTCTTTACACGATGTTGCTTTAGTCTTAATAGAAAACGTGCTATGTCAATTTCATTAAAATGCCCCCTGCTATAGATGGGGCAAAAAACCCCAAACTTAAACCATAAGTTTCAGCAACATTTGCATCAAACTGCAAAAATATGTGCCATCATTAGGCAGTGGAAAGGAGTATAGCAAATCACTTAAGCTGCTGATTTTTTTTCAATTTTTTTTTCCCAGTGTTTCATCATCTTTGGTGGAGGTTGGATGGTAAATGATCAAGCAACACAAGCTTGTGTTGGGTAGGAAGAGATTCATTGCTAAGCCCATTAATGATGCCTGCTGGATAGGTGTTTATGGCAGTCGAGTTGGCAGTAACTAATCTTGCTCATATGGAAATGCCGCGGCAGATGTTCAGGTTGGAAAATGACACAATATTAACTTATTAGCCAAAATTCTAGTTTCTGTTTGCTTTTTGTTAGCCTGGTTAAGATCGGCAGTTCAGCAGCATCAGTTTAAATACACTGTTGTCAGTATTGATACAACAGTGACAACTTACCTATAGAGAACAATGCCACTAAAGTCAGGATACTCCAGGCATTCGGACACTACAAACATAAAGAAAACAGCACAAAGATATGTAACGTTGGTAAAGTTTGCAGCATAGCTGTAAAAAGTTTATGTATATTTTACTTTTTCAAAAAAAACCTTTATGCTTGGATTTTTGAATGATCACTGCAGATCACTGAAAAATATAACATTGTATTGATGAATGCCATTTGTGTTCAACATCCAACAGCTTCAAGGGTGTAAAACAGGAACACACAAAATTCAGTACTCATAGTACCTGAAAAACTAGAAACCTGAGCAGTCATACTAACATGCGTACCCACAATGGCAGCACACTTAATAACCCTGTGACCTTGACCTTTTAACCTCAGGGTCAATGCTAGCCAAACAACTGGCGTCTATTGCTCCTTATGTAGCTATTCACATGGGTCACTGCATGCCAAGGTCCTGCAATAGAGTATGCATGTATCAAGTTTGGTGTTGATAGCTCAAGTTGTTTTTCTTTTACAGTGCAGACACATACACACAGATGCCACTGACCACCCTACCCATGCATCGGCTACCACTGGCGTGGGTAAGAAGGCACACAAAGCACTTTGAACCATTTCAGTGTTTTAGTCTAATACAGCATGCAAATTTAATGAAAATAACGGACTATATGATTATAATTCGATATTCAAGAATTATGTTAATACACACAGCTGTTAAGCCGTCTATCGAATGTGTATCGTAAGTTGACATAAACCGCTGGCACTCACTATCGATGCCAGGCCAAAAGTACTCTCGACAGAGCGCGTTGACAGCCGGTATATGATGTGGCCGCACATAGCAGTAGTCAATTGGAGATGACGGTTCTGGCTTCCAGCTCGGATCGTTTCTAGCGTAAACAATCCGAAACAACACATACACTGACTGAGTGGCTTTCTCCCTGCACCGGTACGGGTGCTCACACGGAAACGATATATTAACCAGAAACACGCAGTCACACCCATTCTGTCAGCACACTTCATAACTCTATGACCTTTACCTTTTGACCTTAGGGTCGATGCATGCCGCGGTCCTGCCATAGAGTATATGTGTACACCAAAATTTGGTGTTGATAGCTGAAGTCTTTTTTCTTTTAGAGCGCAGACAGACACACGCACGGACCAACACAAAGTCACAAATGCCACTGATCCATCCCCCTACCCATGCATTGGCTACCGGCCGGCGGGGGTAGTGAAAAAGCAAACACAAAAACAGCTATGTAAACTCACCTGTGTGGAAACGCGACAATCTCTTGCAGTAAACGCAACCTCAAAGGTCGACTCTCATAGTCGCGTCGAATGAACGGCTTCAGTGACCTGCATAGCATCACGATACGGCACATTCGAGTCGATGAACAGAACGAAAGCAAGCAGCAAACACATCAGTAATACACAGGGTGACATTGATTTAATTTCTTCGTACAATATCTATACTAGTTGTTTTCACACCATGATGTGGGGCACTCTATGAGAAATATTTGTTATTGTGATGTCGCTTTTTAGTAAATTAGCGATTATACTGACATTTTCTTAAACAAACTAATTCAATTGTATTTGAGTGATGTGGCAAATCTTCACCAATTAACTTCACAGTCTCAATTACGAATACAACATATCATAAACCTTCAACTGCATATTACACTAATCGTCTCATCAAATCGTTTAATTTAAAAATCCCATCTCTATAATTATGATGTAGCGGATTCATCTTCCTACTTCATTGGTTATGGCTCATCACTAATGTAGTGTTCACTGTCCTTACGTCGAGAAAAAATATCTCCGGCCTCGCAGCTATCAAACACACACAGACATTCAGCTGATGAACCTGTTAGGACAGGTCTTCATAAACAGAAACTATGAATAAAACTAAAACTGCTTTTTTTCTTCTCGAGACTGGATGCCCTTCCTGACACCACACCAACAGTGGTGGACACTCAACACTGCAATTTATGCAGAAATCAAAAGTACACGGCGGTACTAAACCCAAACCACTGGCCACTAAATAAGGTGACAAATACTCAACACGGAATGGCAGCACCACACCTAAGATGTAGCGATATCTTTAATGAGTCTCACAACAAGAAAAAATTTGGATAACTGTAAGCTTTTAGTTGCAGTTGCAAACAGCAATATAGTGGAATTTTTGGACTCAAAAGAGTTCTTGTGTCAACATGTAGAAAAGGACTGTGTTAACCTGTTTGTATAAGGACTGCGTATAATATGCAGCTGATCAGCATCACTGCCTACAAGTCGACTCAGAAATGACACCGGCCGATCTACTTGCACCTTTGCTGGTGTATGCTGCATAAAAATCAACACACCGGCAACTTTTTATGTGCACCTTCTATGATATCACAATAATAGTGGCAACAGGACGAACTATAACAACCAATGCAAGAGAGTCTAGCACTGGCTAGCATGGCGCGACATGATCCGCCCGCAAGCAGCACGGCGCCCGCCAGCAGCACGCAGCCGCAATGCGCAATAAAGTGAAATCGGAATTTGAAACCTAAATTAGCTATAATGCGCCAATGCACTTCCATCACAGACAGATGGACAGACAGACAGACACTGGCATTATAGCATAATATATTACATCTCGCGCTAAAATCATTTTATGGCCATTTTTATGTTCTAAATTTTCTATATTTGTTAGTGGGCCAGTTGGCTACTAGGCCTACTATGCCTTTTATGTCCATTACTAATACTACTACTATTCAGTACTATTAAACGAGCTCAACCTAGCAGAAAGTGAAATTGTGCCCAAAAATAAATTTTTGCTACTTCTCAATCGCATTTTAACCTACCATATTTCCAAAATTCCAGCTCTAAAATTGCTCGCAATGTTTTCATCATCACAAATGTTGCAATAACACAACCACAAGCAGATAGTTGCAAAGAAATGCTAGATAGCCACTGAAAATAGCAAGAATTAGAAAAAAAGTGTTATTAAACTCACATTTGGGCAAAGCTGTAGCAGTGTAGCTGCACTTCACAATATCACATTTTACCGACTTTTTCAGCTTTATGCAAAACTGCAGCTATTTACACTTAACAATCAATAAACTCACCTGATATCGGTCCAGGATTCTAATGTCAATGTTGTCATCGAAGACGTCATTATTCACTCTGTTGTACATCGCATTTGTTGGATCTTTATGACTCTACAACACATCAACACCGTCACCGGCATTACTACAGAAATATCAATCATCCCGTCAATTGAGAGGAAGTTAAGTCAGCAATATACGACCGCGCCAGCAATAAAAATAAACACTTCACACAGCTCTGTACTGTTTTTACTATTTATCTCCTAACAACAACAACTATTTAGGTCGGGTTGCACCATCCATACTTAACTTAAGTAGTCCTTAAATTTTCACGCATTTCAATGGAGATTTAAGGGCTACTTAAGTTAAGTATGGATGCTGCAACCCGACATAAATGGTCTCTTTTCCAGAACAACCTTCGTAAGCCGGTACCAGAATGGCAGAACCATTCCGCACTTTAATGATATTAATGAAGAAAGAGATGATGGGGTGGCAGTGGCATCAGCTGGACCATATGCAAATCATCTGCACTTCACTCCAGTCAGACAACCACATCGGCATCCCATCACTCAATTTTTTACGGGCCACATGTTTTCCTGATGCCCAACAAGCAGTATAAAAGCACTAAATGCTTATCTATCCACTAAACTGAGAGTATAAAACTTTAAAACAAGCCAAAGATAATTCAGAAGGGGGCAGCTAAAATATGAGATGGATGCATTTAAACAAAAGAAAAAATAAAAGCTTGCAATAACAACTCAGTACCTGCCAAGAAACTGGCAGGGAGGAGCGTCTCCAAAATTATCTAATTTGTGTCGAGTGGGACGTTAACTCAAGCAAGCAATCAATCAGCACAGACAAGAAAAGATTAAAGTACAGTCTGATAACAGCGCCAAACAACTTGATGATACAATAATAATAATAATTCACAATGACAAAAAAAAACAAGTGACCAGCAATACTGGGCCGAATATTTACGAACAGCCACAACCGCATGTTATGTGCACTCACCTGCAAAGTCGTGGCAGCACCGTTCGCTGACCAACGATGCATGAATGAATCGAGATCAAAAACTGGAATTCCACGTTCGCGCTGTTCCTGTGACAGGCAAACTGAAAGCAATGAATACTGTTGTCATCATTATCGATAAAGAACTGATAGTATACATAATTGCAGCACGAACACAGGGCATTCCAGTAGTCAGTATAACACACACCGGCAAATGACTCGCATGTACAACGATAAAGCAGTTGGCGACTGACTTGTCTGACGCAGAGTTTACGATAGAACCGTGACAGCTTGGAACACGGCGTCATCAGTCCCGCTGCGATACTCTGCTTCAGCCTCTTCAACAGCAGTCTTTCTTCATACAGAGATATCGGCACAAGACTGGAAACAAACAAATATCTCTCTATATATACAGCAGTAGTGCAGACTGAAGCCAATGATAGACAGCGCAAAGAATCACATTCTTCCGCAGACTTCATCAGAGACCAAATACCAAATGACTCACCATATTTTACAAGATATATGAAAAATTCAAACACGTTTTTTTCACTTCATTACTCTGCATTCATTGCTAATGAAGGAGTCAAATCGTGTCTTAGTTTTCATGGCCTCTTGCAAAACAAGAGCTAAGGCAATTTTGTCCATTTTTGTTCACCAAGTGCTAACTGTTCAAGAATTATTCTAGGTTAGGCTAGATGCCCTCCCCCAAAAAACACACGGGACATCAAAGTACTAAGGAAAAATAAAACACAACAACTACTACTTACAGTCTTACATTTAACGATCATTTTTTCCAGTGAAACCTGCGGCTACTAGTTTCTCCACCTGTTGTAGTAGAGAACTACTGAGAAATCACCCAAAAATCAATGTAAATGCATCAAAGGGAAAGCAAGGCAGTAATCATAACCACTGGCCTGGCCTCATCCTATCTTAAACTTTAACTAAAGACAGAAAAAGAGAATATGGTACAAAATCATAAACAATTCCAAATAATAGTACTAATAAATTAATAATGAGTGGCACATGTGTGACCCAGCAGATAATTCCACACACCCATAAAATGCCTTGTAATATTTAACAGCTCAGGTTAATAGGGGTATTTTCTATAGTATATATATGCAATTTTGGGATCACGTTCCCCCATGTAGGATTTATAATGCCCGTCCTGTGGAACAACAGTGTCATAATACTAAATGTAAATAAAGTACTAACAACAAAAATAAAAATAAGTAAAATTTAAGCAGTCAGTGAAACACACTACGGACGACAAATTCATACTGCATAACTATAACTCACCATTCTCTGCCAGACGTTGTGGCAGCAATCGTGTCATTTTTTAGCCTCGTTGGTTTTCTACGAGACATCTTGTCTCCTCCAGCGTCGGAGTCTTCCGCTTCACTCATGTGCTCTGACAACCGCTGATCACTTTCAGACTGTGAATGGTCGAAGCTTTCATCCTTCACTGACTGGAGATCTCTCGGCATTGTTGCTGATGGTGTTAAACATGGCGTTTCAGATGACTGTAAATCCCGCTCAAATTTCCCACTGAAACCCGACACATGACTGTCGCCATTCCTGGCCACAGTCTCGGCTGTAATGCACACGCAAACATGTTAGGTTTATCTGTGTTAGCCAATGGTTACTACACTCCAGGCACTGTGACAATAAATAAAGAAAATGACGATGACAATGACAGTATAACTTACCAGTAAATGTCGACAATATGTTGTCAACAATTGGCAAGTTGTCATTCTCTCTCGATGACGACATTAGCGGCCACAGCGGCTCAGAGCTCGGCGACAGTGCACAAGGGTCAACATCAATATCAATATCATCATCGTCCATTTCATCATCATCTTCGTCTTTCAGTAGAAACTCGGGAACCGTGTCTACAACCAAGAACATGAAACAAGTCAACATCTGTTAATGCCACTTACTTGACTTCAGTGTGTCTACTGAAAAGGGCTATTTTTAGCCTTACAACACAACTATGCACTTAAGCCCGGGCTAACTGTTGTACTAGGTGATCTCACCAAACTTTGGTGGACAATTGGACATCCTACGTTAGTGTCACCATCACTATGATCACTTCTCTTCTTAATAGTTTACACTACTGAAGTACAGTGATGAGTATGTCTGTGTGGGTGTGTCTGTTAACATATCTCAAAAACAACATGGCCAAAATCAACCAGTGTTTTGTGCCTGTTGCTATAGCTCGGTCCTCCTCTGTCAGCATTGCAATACATTAGCGATTCGTTCCCATTACTCCTTTGTGGTTGGGTAACATGAAAGACAGACACCCTGCAAATAAAACTTGTGCCACTTGTTCCCAAATCTTCTCTTTCAGAACAGGTGGAGGAAGAGAGACAATCAGGCAACTGGCTAAAGCTTAAATTCCATGGAAGCAGTTTTCCTCGTAGCATCCACGTATGTCACTAACAAGTCACGAGAAAATCGGGCATGTCGGACAAGGATGCTACCAGGATCCTTGCGAGGATGTCTGCAACAAGTCGTGCTCGTGGACTTTGGAAAACGAACCGATACACGAACAAACGGGCACCACTACACCACCAGCAGACCACCGGCCGACCAATCAGGTAAGCGCGTGGCAAGCTGGATGGGGAAGTCACCACGCCCGACACGCACAACTTGTTGCGGACATCCTCGTGAAGATGTCGGGCGTGTCGGCTTGCACTGTGACCTTCATTAACGTAAGTGACAAGTCTCCACTGACCCACACGGACCTGCAATGCGCTGCACCACCCAATCAACGATCACGCCGTACACAAAGCTGGACGCTGAGCGCGATCAACAGGTGACAGTTGTTGGTCGACTGTTAACAGCAGTTGGCCATGTCCACCATCGCCAGGTGTTGTCAACGACAGACTGACAACTGTCACTGCTTTGTCATATTCGACAACAATGGATGTGCCACGACCAAATTGTTAAAGTCCAGAGTTTGGGATGAAGCTCCAGAATTTAGTATCATCACTTTTACATATATCCTAATTCCTTAAAACACCGTGCAGCATGAGTCGAGTGAAGCCTATATACCAAAAACCAGCTCAATCCATAGCATTCATTTCAATGCAATACGGACGGGTGACAGACACAGCCCAGAGCGGTACCCACATCAGAATAGCATCTACTGGGTAAAAACACGGAATAAGAGACACACAGTGTAGTTACCAGCAACGTGAAGATCTTTCTCGGTAAACCAGTCGGACCGACCGCTACTGCGCGACATCTGACTGCTCTGATCCAGTCCGATGAGACTGGACGCCGACAGCTACATCAACATTCAGCCATATATCTAGTCTACCACACTATACGTGCTTGACCGCTCGTACATAGTAGCATGGTAGAGTAATGATAAATGGCTGCTCCATAAATATGCCAATCAAAAGGTGACAAAGTATTACCTGGGACACATCAGTCATCTCTGAGCATAAATCATCGTCGTCGTCGTCATCGTCAGTTGCATGTGCCGAATGCAGGCTGTTGTCTACCGAGCTCACATCCAATGCGAGTGTTACATCATCACACTGCTTCGTCCGCTTTGACAACGAAGCCTGTCATTAGGCAAACAACAAACACTCAGAAGACATAAGCTATAGACTGAGGTAACTCAGAAGGCAGCAGTTAACAAGGTAACGGGGTTTTTAGATGTCGGCCGCATCAGAAACAATGTGATTTTCTTTCTTTCTATCATCATCTCAGTTTTATCGGCCATATTCCAATTGAACCTGGGTTAGCTGGTTCCTCCTCAGTTATTTTCCTTCATTTCTTATGGAAGAGATCCTTTCAAAATAAATGTCACAGGTTTTCCAGTTTTTTTTTGTTGCATTGCCATGTGATGGTATTGTATTTTATTTTTCTATGGACATTTTGTCCAAATTAAACTTCATGACAACAATGGCTCTTAATGCCTTAACCAGTACTGTTAATCTAATTTTTCTTCTTTCGCATAATGTTCCTTCGATGAGATGTATCTATTCTGTCGGTTTAAAAAAATATAAAATCTAAAGCTGAAACCAAGAACTAAAAACCAACAGGACGGTACACAGTTTGCATCGGTGAAAATCTAAAAAAATTCCTCAACAAACCGTGTGTGGCAAGTCCCGTTTTGCACGCAATTCCACTGCCAACTCAATTGACGACTTTTTCACTCGGTTTCGCAGTCCCTCAACTTTCTGCGGACTGACAGCATCTGGCGAACTTTCTGACAGTTTTGCCGACTTCGGCACTCGTGTGGCTTTCACTGCAGACCAGCATAAAGTGCCACTGTAGTTCTAATTAACTTATAACACACGACTCTCACATCTCATGCAAGTCATGTCATTCTACTATATATATAATTATGAATAAATTACAGCTAAGTCGACTATAAACCAGTAAGAAAAAAGTGCTCATAGGGTGCAACTAACTTTGGCTACAATCACACTGCACTGCACTGGCTGAGAAAGCAAAGAATGTTGCAATAGCAACTGTGGAAAGCAAAGACTTTTTTTAAACTTCAGCTGACTACTGCACTGTTAGATTTTCACACAACAGCCTATCCTATCTCCAAACAGAAATGTCAGGAAATTTTTCAAACATTTCCATATAAAAAACTGTAAAAGTTATACAGTACATTTCTGTAGAAAAGTCAAACAAGCTGCATGTGCTAACAGGACGAGATACGAGGCGGCATTTTAACATCCACATTTTGCAAAGACTGATATCAGAGATCATCAAGGAGTGAGTTCCAGCATCGAAAAACATCCATTTGCCATATAAATCCAGTAGATATAAGAAAAGTCTTGATGACCATGATTAGATGATATGTTATTATATGAATTGTGAAAATTTGGATCGATGGTTTTTTTTCGCTGACTGTGGTAACAGTTTGGATTATGTGATGATTTTGTGCACAAGTCTGTTGGGACACTGGTATATTGTGCTGAATGTATATATTGCTATTTTGTATTTGACGGGAGTTCGGATCTGTAAACGGAAAGGGTGTCCTCTCCCGGAGGCAAGGAGTTCGATTCAGGAAATTTTTGGCAGGATTGTCACTGTTACTTATTTACAGTTTTGAATTCAGGTCGGCTTTTTAGCCATGGCCAGTCATCCCAGCCACGGCCCCCGTACTGGCGAGCCAGGCTGAGGCCATCGTCGATCTCGGACGAACATGGCCGCAACATAGAATAGATATACACTAAATAGCAACGAACATAGTAAACTGACAGCAAGATGACGGC
>Ga0209782_1001054_pt1 | contig 13736 bp, 9 predicted proteins | sample WorMetmaBAHAMAS1_FD_187390 | JGI IMG/M metagenome (GOLD analysis project Ga0209782, IMG submission 187390) | Marine gutless worms symbiont microbial communities from Max Planck institute for Marine Microbiology, Germany - Inanidrilus... | ecosystem: Host-associated > Annelida > Digestive system >... | reverse complement strand
CCATATAATCATTATTTTTTTTTAAATTTAAATATGCAATTACACCCAATGAAATTTCATCTGGGGGCCATACCTGTGACTGGGGGAGCATGGCTGTCCCTGCCCCTTCCCCTCAGAACCGCCGTTGTGTGGTAGACTGGATTGGCTTGACAGTCTGTCGAGTATTAATACCCAGAAGTGCTTTTTTTCTGCTGTGAAGGCAGTAGCATTTTGAATGCTGTATGAGCTTCTGTGTGATGCTAATGCTTTCAGTTTGAGAGTGTGTGTGCATACATGTGTGTGTGTATGTATGTATCATGGCATTATTAAATGACTTGCATTTTAAATTGATTCAGTTTGCCTTCAGCGATTTTACATTGTTGGTGGAACATCAGGATGAGTATACAATAAAGTGTTGAGGTACTGGCATCTTTGTCCGCCTTGAACATATTGTCCAGCTGATGTCCCAGGCCAATTCAGCCTTTCATCCTATCGAGGTCGATAAATGAGTAGTAAGCTTGAATCAGATGTGTGCTATCATGTATATGGTTGGTGCTATCTGGTGAAAGCTACAGAGATAATCGTAGGTCTGGCAGAAAGTAATGGCAGCCTACTGCCGGGTGGATGGCTTAAAGTCACCTGCAGGCTGACTGCCTGTACATCGGGCTCAGCTCGGGGCCCAGTGCTCAGTAATGAGTATGGGAAAACTTTACCTTTAACTACTGATGTCACTGCTACCATCTTCTCTTGCCTCAGTCAAATCCAGAATGGTACCGGTATTACCTTTTTAATGCCTGCTTACCCAGGTTGTACTGAAAGGCAGGCCATTAAACAGGGGTTTATTAAATTGACGAACTGCCGGTGGAAAAACGACATCTGAGTAAATTGACATCTGCCGGATTAAATTAACGGGAGATTAATTTGCTGTGGAAAAAACGGACCTTAGAGTTAGATGTTCACTTCTGTTTAGGCGTGTAGTCCACCGTATGGATTAATACTGCACCACCTAATTGGACGTCCAGTAAGTATTTGTCTTATTGGTGTTTATATTTATCCATTCTATTAAATATGAACACTGGGTTGTTCTTTCTGGCAGTTGTGGGTATGCCAGAGCAGTTTGATTTTCATACTAATGTTGTGAATTTGATCAAAACTTGGTTTATGTATGCAGATGGCACCAAATCAAACTATTAGTGATTTGTTTAGCACTCATTTATATGCTATGCTGTAACGTTAAACTCAGGACTGGATTATGGCATAGGCAATGTAGGCAAGTGCCTATGACCTAGGATGTTGAAGGGGCCTACGAAAGATGGATGGAAAATATTTTGAAGATACATGATTGAGACAGCCGGCGATCTGTACAAACAAAAAGAATAACAGGTTAGCTATTTATGTCACTAAGGATGTGAACAAGTTGACATTGCATAGAGGTTGAGAGGTGATATATGAAGGACCTACAGTTGTGTAGTGCTTAGGGCCTATGCCAAACTGTAACCTGGTCCTCGTTAAATTTGTTAGTAGAAATTGTGTCTTTTGTAATACTTGCATATCTTGTCTTTAACCGTGATTGCTGGTCTTCAATTTGATTAGTTGATTTTGTCTGTTATTGCGTGTGATGTGTTAACAGATTTTCGTGCGTAAACACATACATGTGCCACATAGACTGTTGGTTTTTTTCTGATAGATGCTGTTTTAACATGCAGTGCTGTGCTAGTATGGTATGTGCTATGGCTCTATGTCTGTCTGTCTGTCTGTCTATCTTTTTGTCTGTTTGTCACAAGAATTGTTCCGTCACAATTTCTAAATGTAGTGCTGCCCGATAGTCCATGGACTGTAGTTTTCTGGTGGCAAAGATCTTGGTAGTACACAAATTTGGCAGTGACAGCATCAGCTACTGAAGTACATCAGATTACTATTGAGGCATGCTGTCTCCACATAAGTAGATGAGCCAGCAGGCATGTAGCTCACCAGCCGTGGAACTGCAGGGTGTCATGCCACACCCCCACCATTGAGGCTGTTACGCTATCCTCCTGCAGTTTGTTAGTGAAGACGGAAGGCAGTAAGTAGAGCAAGTGGTGTGATAATAGATGGGGAGGTCATTGCAGCATGATATAGATGGGTGGGACAAGGGACCAAGCCATTAGTAAGAAACATACGTGGCCTAATGAATGGCACCATTATTAATAACATTGAGTCACTTTGAGGGTCGTTTTAGCTATTTGATATTTTTCTAGACCTTATATTTTGGAAGATATGGCACACATTAGCTATGATATGTTTACATGTGAATTGGAAATGAACGTGATGTGTTGGATTGAAACTGAATGACTTCTGTATGTCACAAGTAGTCATGTGCACTAAAAATATTAATGTCTTGAATATCTTGGAAACAGTGTAAGAAGATAATGACATTACTAATGACCACTAGTAGGAAGTGATGTACATGTTCTATCAAATGCATCATTTCTGATAACCTCGTGACTTTCACCGTTGCAGGCCATGCAATTTTTTGTATCGTTGTACAGCAGTTGACAAGATTTCAACTGACGATCCATCTGCAGTAGCTGAGTTTTTTGTTTAGAACTGTGCTGTGGTCAGCAGATGTTCTTGATGCTGTGTTCAGCATGTTTTTACGATGTGATGGCATGTTAGCGCGGTGTATGCTGTGGCCGTGTATCTGTCCATTGGTCTGTCAGCCAGTCACAAGTTGGAGTTACATTACAATGGATGGCTGTGGCTAAACATAGGATCACACAAATAGCCCAGGTAATGTAGTATTTTTGCCAGAGATCTCCGATTGAAGCCACTTCTGTCGTCATCATCATCATCATCATGCTGACAGTGGTCGCTTAGCTAGCGAGGGCTTTTGTTTCATTACACCAGTTTGTTCACAGCAGAGGTCTTCCAGTTGGTCAAGTGATTTGTTTCATAGACGACCAGGAGGACAGTGCCTTGTGCATCCAGGACACGTTCACCAACATGGCGGTCCATAATGAATGTGCAAATTGGAAAAATTTGCAAGTTTGACAGATAACTCACTTGAAAGCGATACAAGAGAGATGCACAGTTTTTATTAAAGTAAATAGGAAATTATGTGCACTGTATCGAACAATGACATTTCTGATGGCCAGTATTAGCCTGTGTATGACATACTACCCCCAGATGGGTGTTGTCATAGTAACATGACCTACTTTTTGTTGGGGTCTTTATCATATCTCCAAAATGGATGAAGCTAGGCAACTCGTATTTGATGTGCAGTTGTTCGTGTGTTGGTGAGTAGTCACTCACTTGTTGGAAACCTTTCCAGATGTGATTTTTCATACATATGTGCAGCACTTGATAACATATTAGCCAGCATTAGAGTGTTACGCAGTCTCTTTATGACAGTTGGGCATCTTGTCGTTAAAACTTTGCCTCTGATTCCGTCTCGATATACGACACTATACAGATTTGTAATTGATTGATTGATTGATTGATAGTTTGGCTTAATTGTCATGAATAGTTGGTAAGCTTCAGCAGTCCGCAGTCCAATACAGATACGTTCAGTTTGTAGCATCATGACATTGTTATGGTCCAGACTGTAGCTTACATTCAAAATGCTGTTTTGTTTGACAATGTTTTCAGTCAAAATAAATGCATGTATATTGATATTAAAATGCTTAATTGCATTTGTGCATAATGATCGCATGTTGAATGAAACATTATCTGCCGAGACATTGGCTAAAAGATCATCTTGGGAAAGGACGAGTGTTTTGCAGGAGCTAACTGTTGCTTGCGACAGTTCAGAGCTTTATGATTATGGATTGTTTTGATCATATGTTTGCTTTTACATGTAGTTTTAGTTATATGCATCAGTGTCATTTTGAAATTGAAGTGCCATTCATTCAACAAAACTATTATTTTATAATTGATGTGATACTGCTGCTAATCTAGAAAGCACCAGGCCTGCAACTTGTAGCATTTATTTGCTGCATTTGTGAACTGTTTGTAGCATTGAGCTAAGAAAGAGAAAGCAGAAACACCAGTATGCTTCTTTAGTGATGAGGTTTTAGATACTATATAGACTTACGTGAGTTTTTTGATTGGGTGACAGGAAGGGTATCCTGCCTGTAAAATGCCTGTGATAATTTGTTTCCACAGGATCGTTTGTAGAACAGTTGGAGGAGGAGACCCAACAGGGAAACTATCTCTCCTAGATTTACCTGAGAAAACAACTGTCAAACTCGACACAAAATATATAGCCATTTTGGCAAGTATGCCGAGTGGGTTACAGAGGACTTGGTGGATTATTGTGCATAATCCATGTCGTAATTACTATTTAGTCTTACACACCAACGGTCAGTAGATAACGTGTCAGCATACTTGGCAGAAAGTTTTATGCTGATGTTCTGTTTCAGTTGCAGTTTAGTGATTATTATCCGACGGTTTCTCAAAGCACTTTAAAATGTTGTTGGCAGTTGTTTTCAAAAATATCTTATTGTACGCAGTGGTCCGTAAAAATGTCCTGATTCAAATAGTCATAGCTCAAGAACTAAAACAGGATATTCAGTGCCACTTAGAGATTAGCATAAATAATTGTTGGCATCATCGCTGGCCAAGTATTTTTATCGCAGTGATTGAAATATGTTACAGCTTGCTAGATAGAGGTTTGTTTGATTGACTGTAATGTTTTATGACCTACACCTGGCTGTTTTCCGCATGTCTTATCAGAAAAAAAATAAAATGTTAGCAGATAACAGAAATTTTTATGCTGCTGTTGTGACCTGGTTGAAGCCTGTCTTTTCCTTTGAGAGGTTCCTTAAAAGTGTATTTTAGGCCTGTTGAAGTCTAAATCCGTGGATGTTCATGAAACAAATTTTGTTAGATGCACTGAGTTTCAAAGTTACTCTTCTTCAGTGATGACTACAGAGCTAGTTGTTTTTATTGATCTCATTACCATTATCATGTTCATTTGGTGAAATGCATGAATTTGCATATAGCTGGTGTTTAATGGGTTTGTGATCGGCTGCATGTGACTCTCCTTAATTGCAGTTAATTGAATTGAATTGATTGAATTATAAGTACAGCAGCACATTGTTGCATATTGTTCAGTTATTGTCTTAGGAAAGGAGGTTATGAATTTGCTGTGGTTTATTTTTTGTTGGTTGGTTTATTAGAAGGAGCGGAATTACTCGTGAAATTGACAATAGTGGTACACTTTGTGATGGTAAAAAGTCATTGGTATCGGGATGCCCTATTGAGCTGAATCATAGTTTGCTATAAGAACTGGGTGGATTGCTGCCCACAGTGAAGTAAAGGTTAGCGGGTTATGATCTGGAAGCCATAATAGGGGAACACATTAAATTACATGAACTCTTTGTGTATTATATTTTCTGTACTAGGTTGTACTAACATCTTACAACAACAGGCTGATCATTACCTCGATAAGTGAGAAGTGTGTAGTCTGACTTCGTTAGGTTTTGTTGAAAGCAATGTATGTCTGAAAATGTAGAAAATATGTATTGATGATTTTATGACATCAAATTTATTCAAACAGTTTATAGACTACAAACCTTTCATGGCTGTGCAGAGTTCCCACTGACCTGGAAAATCAAGGGAAAGTGTAATTTCACTTGAGGGCATGGAAATATTGGAAACTTGTTTGTTGATGTGAAGTGCAAGGATATCTGTGCATACGGATGTGGAATTTTGAAATTTGAATGGAACTGTAACATAAGTCTGACATTCATCTCACATTTTTTACTACGTGGCAGAGGATTGTATTTGGTGAAGGAGGAAAGTAATACTGTTAATATACAGAATTTTATCGTTAGTGATCTTGATGTATCACGTTTGAATTTGTCACTTATAGAAAAATCAGGAAAGGTCAGGTATTTCATGTTTGCAAATAAGTGGGAACCCTGCTGAGGCAGAACTTACTGTCAGAATGATTTCTAGTTAGTATATTGTTGGCTGTAATAGTGAAAATGATTACTGATAGAATATGAATATTCATGTAATTAGTTATTGTTTTGAACACATCTGTTTGACTTAATTACCAGTAGTTATTTGTAGTTTGGCCTATACTATTGTGCTGTGCACGTTCTTCATATGAGGGGTGTCCCAAAAGTTTCTGGACTCACATATAAAGAAATACAATACAACATCAGTGACCAGTTTATTTTTCCACATAATCTCCGCAATCTTCAATGTACATCATTTGTACATCTTCTGTATTCCAGTCTTGCTACTTGAGAAAGTTTTTCAACAGAGTTAATGATGTCATTGCACTTTAAAACTGTGCTACATAAATGTTCTTTTAGCAAATGTTGAATATGGCTACAAATTCCTATTAACCATATTCGCCAGTACTAGCATCATTTGACTTTTAGTTCTTCCTATTGTTGAAAGAATATGCATAGCACAGTTTTCAAGTGACTACGACATCATTGAGTCTGTGAAAAACATATTCAAGGGGCAAGATGAACTCTTCCTCAGGTCTGGAATACAGACTCTACACAAACGATGGAATAAGTGCATTTAATTTTGTGTAGATTATGTCGAAAAATAAACTGGTCATTTGATGTTGTATTGTGTTTCTTTATGTATGAAGTCAGAAACTATGGGACACCCCTCGTAAATGAAAAATTTTATAGGTCGATATGGACTTGTCAGTTGACATTCAATAAAGAGAAATGACTGTTTCCTTGTTACATAATATATCCTGGTGCATTTCAGTTAAAAGCAGCTGGATGACATCTGCTTAATTTTACATATAAAATTTGTGTTTGCCTTGTTTGTTTCCCTATCTATTTTCATTGTAATTTAGGTACAGTATTTTATGTCACACACTTCCATACAAAAATGTTGGCTGAGATAACCAAGACAAGAACAAGATCCAGATGTGGTAATAGATGCATCGCAACTGATTGAATTTGTCTGGCAGGGTGTGATTTCGTATTAAGTAAGTAAGTAGTTTAATATAGTCTGACAAACACAAACAAAACATCAGCATGCATACAGATACAATATAACATAAATAGTATGAATATGCATTACAACAACTACACTGTACAATAATGAAAAAAAACAAAATAATGCATTTGAACACCTTGTAGATATCTCTGAATAACATCCTATGAAGGAAATTTTTCCTGATGAAATTACTGTCTTCCGAGGACAGAGTAAGGGAGTGGGATCTTTGCGACAAGTTATAACCAGTATAAGGAGGTAACATCTGATGCAATACATGATGGGATGTTGGATAAAACACTGTTGAATAGTTTAGATTCCTTACACTCCACCTCAGTATGTACTTGTTCAAGATCGCTTAAAAGGTAGCCGTAGCGCTTGGCGTTTTTTAACAATTGACATGATTTGGTTTTTCTCTGCAGTCATCTAACACAAAGTAGTTTGCATGGTTTGAGATATTGAGTACTTGCTTAGTACTTGGATGATATATTGCAGTTAAGTGGTCTTGGTATCTAACTTGTTGCACAGGTCAACTCAAACCTACTATCCTCCATGAGATGGAAAATGAGTACCTTCAGATGGAATGTAAGTGCAGTCGTGGGTTGTTCAATCAATCTTCGGAGTTCTCAGTTTGTGGAAGTCTCCCAACAGCAGGTTAAACACTTGGACAACTTGTCCTTAACGAGGTCATCTACTGGATGTACTTCTGCTATCAGTTAGAACTTTTCTGGTATGCACTATACTACAGGGTGCGCCAATAAAAAACAATCCCTTAGAAAAAATGCTATAATTCACTTATGGCAGCACGCATTTGAGCCAAACTTTCAGCCTTTGTACGGGAGTATTCTCGTAACATATGCTGTGAATTTTATTCTAATAACTGGGATGGTTCAACATATACAGCAGTTTAAACTTTAAACTTTAATTTTTCAAGTGAACATGCAGTTGCACATTGAATATGCACGAATAACAAATAATATTTTTTAAAGCTTTTCATCAACAGTCCAAATGTTTCAATCATGAATGTCAGATTCCTATAGCTCACTCTGTATTTAAACAGACTGTTCTCAATGTCAGTGCCCACCTGTTGCAGCAACACACGATTGAGATCTGTTGCAAAATCATACAATTGCCTTATCAATGAACGCATGAAGCCAATCATTCTGTACTGGCGACAAAATGGACTTTTAGTTCGGCATAATGTTGGCCAGCTTTGGCATGTGTCTTCAATAGTGTTCCAGTATAGCATCCCACACATGATAACTCAGTGGCATATCCATATGGGGCATTTGGTACTATTTGTATATCAAAATCACAGTTACTTGTTCACTCAGAAACTGTACTTTTAAGTTCAAATTGTTGCAATTTCTAAAACATAGCAAATATTGTAACGAAATTTGCTGCGTATGTGGCCTGAATCCTCCTCTGTGAAAGCTGTAAATTTGTTGAAAAAATCTTTTACAGAAACTGAGATAATGAATTTTTCCTAAGGGATTCCTGTATACTATAGTAGACAATGAGCATTGAAGATAAACGTGAATATGTGGATGGTAAATGTATGGTCGGTAAACATTGTTATACCTAGGCTATACCGGCATGTGTTATTGTTATGCACAGTATACCACAGCGTTATGCCGTCAAGAATCATGCACTAGTGCTTAGTGGACTCCATGGCTGGGACTGGGAAAGTCCTGCTAGGCAGGCTTAAGTTCTGTTACGTTACGTTATACCTGAGATCAGATACGGTACCTAAACTTTCTATGGTTGTTTACAAACAAAAATGTAGAATTATAAGTTTGTAAGATATTAAAATGGACTTAAAAATTGCAGTGGTCTGTTCTAGCAACCAGAACAGAAGTATGGAAGCTCATAGCTTTTTGAGGTAATTCATTTGTAGAGCAGAAAATGGAATTTGGTGCACAACATGTCTTAGTTACAGAACTGGTATCTCTGATACTCCTATTTTAGTCGCATTAGTGAGACGTGAATTTACATATCGCAAAGCCTCTAATGCACTGTAAACGTTTGTGACAAAGAAAATGAAACAACTGAACATTTCTTGTGTTGGATTATATAAAGGACACACGTGCTTTGATTTTTTGGTATTTGTGAAGGAAACGTTCAGTATCGACAATTAACTCGCTGCCGTAACCCATGACTGCATATGACAGTCAATGTTATAAACTTACTGTGCAACCTACTGAACACCTGGCAACTGCAATAGAATGTATACAGCATGAATGCATGATGGTTGATTTTGCGTGAGTAAACATCATGTGGTCCATTGGCGCTAGCTGATATATTTCTCTCATTACCGGTACTTATTTATCCACCTTCATAACAACTTTGACTGTAGTAACACTGCAATGGTACAATAAGGCTTATGACTTCTAATGTAGATCACAATAATGACTGGGATGTAATCCACAATGGATTTTCACTGCATATTATGTAGCTGTCTACTTTTCATCACATTATTATAAAGTACTGAATTTCAAATAGGAAGACAGTGTAAACTTTGGCAGTATTATTGTCACATACAGCTTACAGCTCCATTTCATATTTAGCTGTCTCTTTATATTGTTTAAATAAAGCATACTGTTACAACTTACTTACTTAATTTGTGTGTCTCATTTATGTGTTCCAATGACAGTGAAATAGCTTATCATCTTAGTTGTGGTAGCAGTTATCTTTACACTGTCATTATACAAAGATGTTGAGATACGGAATGCAGTTGGTATGTTGCTGCAGATGTGAATGATGCATGGCTGTATTTTGTAGTAAACGGAACTTCTGTGTGCAGTCTTTTGGGACTGGAATTAATGTGAAGCTTCCTGGTGTATCAGCTGACCGACCTAATATCTACGACTTTGGCATTACTTATGATGAAATGTACAGAGATCTGGTGGCAAAAGACCCACAGCTGTATCTTTTTGTACATTTACTTTCATTTGAACTATTTTTAAGTCAGTGATAATAATTTAGTATTGTTTGATAACTGTCATACATTTTTACCATGCAGCATTATATATTCTGTTTAGACTTATGTTGGCTGTTACTGTCAATTTACTTGTATTGTATTAAAACAACCAAGCTCACCAGCAAGCAGTAAGCACTTAGTTCCAGATGATAGAAGTGTGACACTAGTTTTCTCGTAGTAAAGTCCTTTGTGAATTCAAATGAGATTAGTCTTACTTGAGACACCAAATCAGTGGGAAAAATTATGATTTTTGACCAGTATCTAGCTATATATTATAAACAAGAAGGGAATGGATATAGTTATTATGATTGCTAATAGGAAGTCATGTGATCTGTCTAAGGTTGATATTATTAATGACCTTCAACTGCTGAAAAGCACTTAATGCCAGATGATAGTGAAGAGATGCTAGTTTCTCACAGCAAATACTTCGGTTGTTGGTGGAAGTTGCACGGCCAATATCTTGAAGTATACTGCATGTAGAATAAGAAGTTAATTACAGTGATTAAGGATCCTGTATAAGTTACTAATTCTGTTATTGTTTTTAACTACAAGGAGTGTTCAAGGTCACGGTTGAGTGTTTCCTAAACAAAAATATATAGCCCGTTCGGCCACTTAGCCGAGCGGGCTAAATAAAACGGTTCATTAATGAACAATATTCTTGATAACAAAAACTAAACTTAAACTGATTTCAGGGCAAAATGAAAATGAAACAGAAATGGCAAAATAAAATCAAGTTTCGTATTGCCAGCTAGAGTCTCATTCCTTATATCCAGCTATTGTTATCCGCTTTTTTGTCTGCACACATGCTTTACTCGCAATCACATAGATGTCATAAACAATTAGTAATAATAATAGGGTTAAGGTTAAGGTCAGTAATAATTAACTAATGGGAAATGATATGCGGCCTAAACTGCAATATGAAGTATTGTAATCAGTTTTGAAGGACTATTCAGTGTTGCACTGATACACGTATGCTAAACAATTATTAGTTATGTAAGAGAGGCAGTCAAACCAAGCTTTCATTAAAATTGGCAATCTAAAAATGTTGAAGAACTTCTGAGGCACTTTTCAGTTTGTCTGTGCTGAGTATTTTGTTTGGAGAAGAGATTAAAAATTCAACTGTTTTTTTTATTTTTCGTGTAAACCATTATTGGGAGGTTTAGTGCTAACGTACCGATACTGCATTGTGTTCAGAGGCTTCGTTTCAAGTTTTAATCGTTATTGATTCATGTGTTTGATATAGTACATGTTTTTGGATTTTGCGGTATTTCTTTAATCTGTACAAAGCTATACACAGAATGGAATCCTGCACATGCTAGATCGTAATCGCAGAATTAAACCTAAACCAGAACGGTTTCAGTCATGCAAAGAGCGCTTTGATATTATTGTGACTTGTGAGGAAAGAGTTTACGATCAAGTTATTGAAGGTTTGTGAACATTAGGTAGCTTTCTTTACAACAACAACAGCAACACCTCTTTAGTGGCCCTTTGTCCGGGACTACCCAGGTGAGCCGGTGTCATGCCAAATACGTTTCAGTGCCAAATAACTCGCAGTACGAGACGTGTGAATTATTAAAGCTAACCCTAACCCTACAACTAACCCTAACCCTAACCCTAAAACCCTAACCTTAACTACCTAAACGTAACGTAACCAAAGAAATAAATATTAAATAAACAGCGGCGCACGAGACTTTGCGAGCGCACGCGCAATGGCGCAGATGAGAGCTATTTGGCACTGTGAGATATTTGATACTACACCGGTACCAGAGAGGTAAAACCAATATCGATATTACTGCAGCTAGAGACTGTGGCAGTGTGCCAGTGGCATCAGCTGGACCATATGCAAGTCCGCACCTCGCTCCAGATAGATAACCACGCCAGCACCCCACCGCTCAGTTTCTTACAGGCTGGCTGCCCTTCCTGCTGCCAAACCAACAGCAACATCAAAGCACTTGTTTTTTTAGTAATATCTTTGCTGTTAACTGTCAGCAATTTTTAGTTAATTTTTTCAAATATTTTAATTGTCAATTTTTTTACAAAGTATTTCGGATAAAAGCAACTCAACTTAACGAGCATTAATGCACGCAGGTGTTTACACCTCAGTTTCCGTATCTAATTAACACACTATACACTCTGTATTTCACATATTTCAGACACTGATCTATCTCTGTTTAATTACATCCAAACATGTTGCATACATTTGCTGTACTGTTGAATTTACAACATGTTTAAGCGTAGCCATTTGTAAGCCAGTCATTTAATAATTAGCCAAAAACTTAGAGTGATTTACATTTTGCGGTGTAAAATTCTGCACTGTCTGTGATCAGCTGTAATGTGCGTTACGTAGATCTTGAGTCGAGAGATAAGATAGATCCTGAAAGTGTTCATATAATCAATATCGACATACAGGACAACCAAGAGGAGGCAACAATTGGCGCCTTTATGATATGTGATCTCTGCACATTGGTGAGAACTGTACGGTTGCATCAATTTACGTCTGTAGCTGATAATTTGTTATGCATGCGGGTGTACTGGTGTGGGACACCTGACAAAAGGACTGATGTATTTCTCTAGAGAGTTATGTAGTGGATGAAGAATAGGTGAATGATTTCTATGGTTTGCATCAGAAGTCATAGAAAAATTAGGAATAATTCATCCTACAGGATTTAACAGAGCAACTAGAGCTAACCTATTTCGAGTGAAAAATGGGTGTGTGGGGATACGCATGGATATGTGAGTCTGCATGTTCCATCAATGCTACTAACAAAATTTAATCTGTTAGCTGAGATGTTGTTATGGAACAGTGCATGTAAATGTGAAAGCAGTTTTTTATGCTAAATATATGTGCGGTTTAAGTTTTGTGAGTGAAGTAATAAAAATATGTTGTAAGATTTATTTATTGCTGTAATGTAATATAATTGACATAATTCTACTAAGCTAGCTCATACCATTGAGAAGTACAGAACAGAAATGAAGAACAATCCGAGAAAATGTGGCAAATAAGCACCTGCTGGTCTGATGGTCTGACAAGAAAAATTTATGCCACACTGTATTTACTTAATAGTGTGAAATTTGTTGTAGATGTCTCAGTCGGACGACTTGGACAACGATATCGATGAGCTGCTGCAAGAGTTTGAATCGCGTTGTCAGCGGACAATACTGCACACATTGCTGTTCTATTAGTCGGTCTGGAAATGTGTGTGACTGATATCCGTTGTGATAGGCATCGGTTGTAGCAATGTTGCTGTTTAAGTCTGATGCTTTGTAGTCCCGTGTCTTCCGGCCTCGTCTTACTTGAGGCACAAGCCAACACGAGCAGCTTATCCGCTTATTATTGTGAAGACATGTTGCAGTCTGAACAATAATTTTTTTTTGAAAAAAAAAAGATTTTAACCCTATGGTGCATACTGTGTGCATGAATCTTTGTAAGGTTAGGAAAATTTGTGGCATTGGTAAATTTTGGGGAATATAGACAAAATTGTAGAACCACACAAAGAACTAAAGGCTTGTTAGCAAAAAGACTTAATGCGGACGATAGCTGTGTCACCCACCAGTGCTGAAGACAGTAGGTGCCAAAGGCAATTTTGGGCACTTCTGGCCATCGGAGCAGCACGTCAATGGTTACAACCCGCGTAGCGAAGATGTATAGGTTTCGGCTTGTGTGTGTGTGTCTGTCCGGGTGCCAAAAACTGATAATTTCATCATTACATTACATTTTGCATTCACCTGGGGGGTGGTTTGGACTCATTCAGGCATGTCCGTCTGTCCGTCCGCATGTCCGTCTGTGTGTCTTCCCAGGGCTGTTTACCCCCGTCCTCTCCCC
>Ga0209782_1001053_pt1 | contig 13739 bp, 4 predicted proteins | sample WorMetmaBAHAMAS1_FD_187390 | JGI IMG/M metagenome (GOLD analysis project Ga0209782, IMG submission 187390) | Marine gutless worms symbiont microbial communities from Max Planck institute for Marine Microbiology, Germany - Inanidrilus... | ecosystem: Host-associated > Annelida > Digestive system >... | reverse complement strand
AAAAAATTACGGCTTGTGCACTGAGCAAAGATGCTTTGTGTAAGCATGATGTTTGGACATAGAACAACAGTCTACAAAGACTGCTGTTGCAGCAGCTATTTGTCTTCAGCAAGACGCAGAAATGTTGTTAATATAAAAATGCATAATTAGACAAAATTACCTGTTTTTTTGTTTGAAGTGGATCACTGTGCTATATGTAGTTAGACTTATCAGTTTAGCCGAAAATGTTGAAACTCGTGTGCAATTTCTAGCCATAAATTAGTCATTATGCGCTTTTCCGGCTCAGCCAAAAAGCAGTTGTAAATCTTGTCAAGCCGGACAGTTGCCGAGAAAAAATTCTACTTGGGGGTCTAGTGTCAGTAAACACTTCCGAGCTCCTGGTCTGATAGTATCACATGCACAACTCAAGCTACAATGATTCCAGAATCAAACTGACATGGGTCATGCCAAATAGTTGACGATGCAAGCAATGCATTGAACATAACAACACTGTTTATGACACTAGCAGGCCAATAGAAACCTAACATGTGATAGAGACAGCAGCTTCTTCTGGTTTTTATGATGCATGAGATGATGGAACCAGCAATGGGTGAGGTCAACTTCCGCTAAGACTAAAGGCTAAGTTGAATCAAAGAGTCTTAACTTCGGAATTACCTGTGTTAAATGTGTATCTTTTGGTCTCAGCCTTTAGTCTTAGCCTTTAGACTTAGCCAGGGTTGATCTCAGCGAATATGCATGCAGTATATCTAGCCTGCAACAGCATGCTTCCCATTGCCAAGCAAGTACTCAAGATACATGCAAGCTTTCAACCTAGTGCACCAACAGACTTATCAGCATTGTATTGCACACCCTTACAGCACACAGAAATTGGCTCACAGAAAAACACCATAAATTTTGAATTGCTTCTCACAATTGCATGCATGACTAGCAAATCAAGCTTTTACATTTTACATCATTTTACATTTTAAAGTAACTCGTAAAGTAACTAGCTACTTTAGAAAAATTATCTATGTAAAATAACCAACTAATTACATTTTAGGACAGTAAACAGTAACTGTGAGTGACTAGTTACTATTTTGGAGTAACCAGCCCATCACTGATGAAGCACACTTACAGTTGAATGGATTGTTGGCAAGTTTATAACGTTGATGTAAGCTCTCGTTAATATCATTATCTTTGTGCTTACAGCACTGCACTCCAACTCTTGAAAATCTACAATAATACACATTAATATAACTGCACGATTGGTTGGTTGGAGTTTAAATATGGCGATACTGCACTAGTTTTCTCACAAATACAGAGTAGACCAAGTAACATACATTTTTGATTAAAAATATCATTGCAATTATTCAAGGTAAAATCAAATATTTTGCATCCTAATGTTCCCAGAATTAAATATTAAATAGAATAATATTTATGCTGCAGTTTTTAAGTAGCTGTTGTTAAATATTCTTAGCAAACTAGCTCAGACTTATCATGTCAAAGAATGTTACTAGGTTTCAGCAGATGTATTTTTTTTACTATAGCTCTAAAATATGGAGCAAATTTCATCATTCTTTCACTGCTGTTATAATGCATGACTTGTGCATAAATCTGCTGAAACATTTCTTACCACAAGTTAACAATGTTGTCACCTTACCTTAAACTAGTAACATCTGACACTATTCTTGTCTTATTAATTGTTCTCAGTTAACCTAGCGACGAAGTTAAGGAGTGGTGCAAATATTTTTCAATACATTTGTGAAAAAGTCATTCTTGATCACACCAGTAAAAGAAAGAAAGAAAAAATTGACCTACAGTTTTCAAAGTTACTGCAAAGAAATAATTTAGCCTAAGCTTTTATGGAACACAATTTCAAATGTACCCAACTTAACATAAGTTGACTGACAACATAGTTAACATGTGGAGAGAGGTGTTTCAACAGGTCTATGCACATGTCATTCCTAATAACAACGGTGAAACGATGACTTTAAAAACTTTCTTGGTATAGGGCCACTGTAAGTGCTCAGCGAGCCTTGTCGGTCTCGTTCACTAGTTGTCAATTTGTCATGCTCTTGTCTATCTTTTATGAACAATTAAATGATGATGATGAATATGATGAGATCATCTTCAGATAATATTTTAACAGCTACATATAAACTGCAACCTAATGTTTATTCTACTGAACTCTGAACATTTTGGTGAATTTTATCTCAAATTATTGCATTGATACGGTGCATTGAAAATGCATTATTTTAGCCCACCCTATATGTATGTGGTGTGTAACAGAACTGTATTGCGTAAAATGATACCATTTGACAATGTGATAATCACATTTATGTAATGTGAAGGTCACCCATCATCTGCAAGTCGAGCGTGGGACAGGGAAAGTTTGCCAGCTAGAGACTGACGTTCTACCACTGTGCTACGGAACCAAAATTTAGACAGAAATTAGTAATTTGCTTCATGGTTTCAAAAAACATTTGAGACATCTCTAGCAAAGTAGTTAATATCTACCAAACGCAAAACACAAATGTCTACGTGGTAAATGGTCACTCACTGCACAACAGTCCGTGGATGTTGAACTCTGTCGATTACAATTCTGCAAACTCCGGACACACAGTCTTGACCAACCAGCCGGTGAGGATGCGGATGACAAGCCGGTGGAGTGGCTGTTACGCACGACATGATCAGCTCCACACGGTAACCCTCACAGTTTTTCAACTGCCACAGCACAACTCACTCTACAACCTTCAGCATTTAGCTGGATAGAAAGTAAAATATTAGAAACGAGATGATAAAAAAATGAAACAACTTTAAAATGTTGCTAAAATGCAACACAAAAGCAGGATGGTTAAGTAAGTAAAGTAAGCAAGTAATTTGTAAACGTGCATAGTGATCAGTCGAATCTGAGGTGCAAGAGGAAGGCACTAAGTGGGTTGGAAGGCCTACTGTAAATAGTGGGTCTTGAAATGATAGTGGAAGGTATCAGGGCTGGTACACATTCAGGCGGCTGGAGAAAGAGAATTCCAGATTGTAGGAGCTGCAACGCTGAAACTAAGGGCACCAAACAAAGTGCGGTCATATGAGATAAAGAGTAAATTGGTATCTTACGAGTTACAACCTGAGCGGGAATGCAAGAAATAAAGTGGAATAATGCAAACAGAGTAGGTGGGCTGTGCCATAGACAACTTTGTTAGTGCAAAATATATGCTGAACCCAATGAAGTTCAGAAAGACCATGGACCCTCAATACACTGTGTCTAAAAAACGACACTGGTGTTGCACTTTGTAACTTCAACTCGCATCAACCGACTTTGATAATTTCTGGCAGAAATGTTGCTGAGAGAGTACACTATCAAACGGTTGTTTCTTCTCCCACCTCTCCTATCTAATCTCTCTGCACTACCTGGGGACACATGAACCCCGGAAATGGTCTTTTCAGTACTATGTCTCGAAAACGACGGTGCTTCAGCTTGCTATATTGTTGATATTCATCAACCAATTTTAATAATTTTGTGTAGACAATAAGGTCATATTATTAGGTACAGTGTGCAAATATTTTTTTCGTTTAGCCATTTTTGTGTAAGCCCAGTTTGCAAACACGATCAATGGTATTAGCACTGCGGGTGCTGCATCGTCCTCCTCTGCCGAGACGAAGGTTGACCCACCCAGTAACCAGTAGCTTTTGTAACAACTTGTAGACAATGCCTACGTTCTATCTTTGCCAGGAAACTTTCTTAGCATTGTTGTATTCTAACGTAAATTTTTTTAATCAAGAGTTTTATGGCATGCTGACAAACAACCAGTGATGTCAAAAAATGAGTGATTTTTGCTTTTGTAAACTCGCAGCACCTTAAGGGAGTAATAGCAAATGAACACAAGAAATTAAATAGACTTATGATAAAACAAAATTCACAGCTATTACTTGCCAAAAATTATTAAAATCGGTTCATGGTAGTCGAAGATGTAGCAAGCTAACACAGTGACGTTTTCCAGGCACAGTATGATTGAAGAGACCCAATTTCTGGGGTTCCTGTTTCCCCAGGTAATGCAGAGACATTAGTTAGGAGAGGCGGAATATCAAATCACCGTTTGATAGCATATTCCTTCAGCAGCATCTCTGCCAAAAATTACCAAAATTGGTTGATGTGCATTGAAGTTATATTGTGCTACACCAGTGTCATTTTTTGGAGACACAGTGTATAAATGGATATGAGCACCAATGACATTACATCAATACAAAACATAAAGCTCACCTCCACTGTTGGAAATGTCTGATGCAGATTACTACTACTAACACCATATATATTTCCAGCATTATCACCCTCAGTGGCATAGCGAAATCGTACACGTGTCCTTGGCTGTTCTATAATTGTAAATGATGCAATCTTTGGTAACTGCTGTTGCTGCTGCCACGGTTCAATCATTGCCATCTGCACAAAAATATGACCATCACTATGCAAATCAATTTTCTGTCAGAAATATTATTTATAAAAGTAGTTATGTATAAACACTAATGACAACATAATAAAATGTAAACTTACCAAACTAACAGAAAAATCATTTTGTTTGCCACCCATGACCACTATCATAAACACAATGAATGCAGAGACATTTAAAATTCAGCTCAGGTTCATTCTCACCAGATGTGTTGCCTATTGTATTGTGTTGCACTGTTTGTCATTGAAATAATAATAACATACTATGATCATAAAACTAAACAGTGATAGAACTGACAAGAAAATATGCACAACAATAAAACAACTATTGATAATGGTTAAGACCATACTGTATAAAGGAACAACAGTGATGGTTATAAGTACAGACTTCACAAAGGGTTTGGGAAGATATGAGCCTTGATGTAATTGCCATGAATCTGGGTGGACAAAGGAGACTGTGGAGACAAGAGGCAGGATTTAGATTTGCATAAAACAGCATGGATCAATAGCATGCTACGAGTTGGGTTGTAAATAATATGAATGGCACAAATTTAAATGTCCTCTAGGCTCTCAGACTGAGCTTTCATTAGTGCATACTGTGCACAGTATTCAAGTACTGGTCTCATAACTGTTATATAGAAATAAAGAAAGTGACTGTTGGGCAAACTAGCTCTTCGAGTTGTGTTTAGAAAGTACATCCTTGTGGTTGTCTTTTTATGATATGGTCAATACGGATGGACCAGGAAAGGGATAAGTCAATGTGTATACCAAGCAATTTGTATGAAATAACTCTCTCAATGGTTTGTGACAAGATACTGAGCATAGGTAAATTAGTCATAGCCAAACGACCAAGTAATATTTCTTTCGTTTTCGAAGTATTTATTTCCATACCACTGTGAGCTGTCCAAGTAAGTATGTATGCCAAACAGGTTAAGATGTGAGTATGTCAAGTTGTTTTGGATGGACCAAGTTGGATACAATATCACTAGAATTATTGGTAGAAGTCATTCAAAATTGAGACAGTTAATCAAACAACAATAACATCAATACTGACTAAATAGAAAAAAAATCTTTCCTTAATCTCAATAATTCCATTCTAATATACTGCTATGCCCTTAAAACTATAATGAGGGTCAGCGGGCAGAGCCTCCAGCTGGGTCCAAGGACAGAGCCCCTAGTCAGAGGATCAGGTGGCTAAGCCCCCCTGAAGCTGAACGCATTTGTCTTTCAGGAGTGCAAATTAGGCGCAAATTTGCCCATTTATATGTTACGAGCTCGTGTATCGCGCTTTGCGCGATTATGGCTCGTGTATCGCGTATCAGTGTATCGTGTGCTTTTTTCGATGACTGTTATTCTAATGTTACACTGGATTCTATTCACGACTAGCGTGCCAATGCCTGTAACGTGTGTAACGTACGCTTTAATATCCGCGTTAGCGACAGGTAAAGAAGGTTGACCAATGAAACTTCGTTTCACGATCATAAACACGATCAAACACGGCGTTTCTAAACTAACTGCGTGAATTTTAAATCAAGCACCAAGTGTATGATACATGTTCTACTTTACAGTCACAGCAGACGCCGTTTGATATGAAAATACCACCAACAAAATCGCAACATTTTGTCGCTCACTGGAATTCCCCAGAGTGGGAATTCCCCACAGAAAAAAATTAGTGAGGTACGCTAACTTCAGTTTCCATATCGAAATGTTCAAAACAAGGTTATTTACTGCCAATAATTATAGCTTAATGTTAACCTTCGATGAAAGCTAATTTATTTTTATGGATATCGTCCTACTTCACAGCAGCCGATTTTTAATTGTTAGTGGTTTTGTGTCGATTTTATATTCGTATTTGTTTACACAGTGCACACTACTGCATGGTTACCATTCCAAAACGAGATTGTTTACATTAGAGTCATTACACTGATGTGAGCTGATTGTTAATATGTGATGGAAATTTGTATTAATAGTGCCATGAATCACTTATAGACATTTAGACTTTACAGGCTTATTTTGGTAATTATTGTCGTTGGACTGTATCGTAATCGGGACTTTTCATCTTGATCGTAAAAGAATTTGTGGTAATTCGGTAGCGTGTGATACCAGAAAGCTATATGCATGCCGGTTGTTTGTAAACTTTGTACTATGCCTCGTCTGCCTAGCTTAGCATTTCAACTAGGCATCAGGTGGAACCGTGGAACGGTTTTTATGAGCCAGATATCCTTCCTGCCATATGGTCAATAGTCATCAGTGCTCTAAAGCAATAAAGGGAACACAAAGCACTAACCCTAACCATTGGTCAGGCCTTATCCTTTTCTTATCCACAACTAGAATGCTGATAGAATTAGGGGACATTGTTCCCTTTATGCTAGCCTCTTGGCTATGACTATGATTCTATACTACCATATATCTTAACTCTCTTTTTGAAATTATTGTTTTCATCTTTCAATATCTACACCGTGAACGAAAAAAGGACACTAGACTTTTGTCTGTAACTTCGCAAATGCTGACCGATTTTCAAAATTCTTTTACTGGCAGACTCACTAGTGAATTTTCAATAAAGTCGTTATTAAACATTCTACCACACCTTAATCATGTAGCTACACTACCTTGTGAAATCTCCGTGTTAAAAAAATTGTCATGCTCAATAACTGAGTGCAGCCGGTTGCGGTGTAAGACTCAACCACTCAAAAAAGTTGTAGAAAAATACTTGTTAGTTTGATATTTGTTGACATTGAAGTCAAAAATAATCTGTTTAGTAATGTAACAACAGCAAAAACAGTTTCTGTTAGGGTTAGGACAAATCCAGTAGTCTGATAGTCGATACTATCAGTGAAAACAATCGGCAGATATGACAGCGATAGTGATTGTTTGGCAGTGACCGATAGGTCCCACCACCCACGAGCCTATCAAGTATCTATCTTCATGTCTTAGCCACCCCTCTCATCAAAGCGATGCTCAAATAACAACTGTTCGTTGGAAACGTGTTCGAGTTGTGAACTGACGCATTCAGCAATCGCAAATTTTATTGGAAAAACTATTGGACGAACAATCGGCGATAGCAATAGTCTCCGATAATGCTGACTATCGCTGAATATGATAATCCGATAGTACTATCGTCCTAACTCTAGTTTCTGTTTGTCATAGGTAAGTTATCTGGCCAGTTCTTCATCTTTAAGCAGGATCATTGCAAGGTGAACAGGGCACATCAGGCAACTTTTTTGCATGTAACATTGCCAAGCAGTCACCAATTCGATTTTTTTTTCACCACCAACCTTAGTGGTAAATACATAGTAAAGTGATAGCTGAATAGCCCACCACACCTTAAACGTGCAGCTACACTACCTTGTGATTTATCACTAATCACGACACATGTTTAAGATTGTCGCTATTTTCAGAGCTTAATATTTCACAAGGTAGTATGTCTTTAAGGTGTGGTGGGATATTTAAAAATGACTTTATTGCAAATTTACTAAGGAATGTGCCATTGCAAGAATTTGGAAAATCGGTTAGCATTTGGCGAATTTACAGACAAAAGTCTAGTGTCCTTATTTTTGGTTCACAGTGTATTATGACCTCCACCTCTTGTACATTCTATTTTGTTGTTTGCATTGCGATTGTCTAGGCCTAGCTGCAATCAAGTGGTTTCTGACTGCTTTTGAAACATTAAACTTACTTACTTACATGGAGGAAAAGTGCACAGAAGTTGAATTAGCTATATGCATTTGAGAAAAGCAAAAAAAACAGTTAAATCCAGTTGAGATTTCTGCAGTATGGAACAGTAGATGATTGCAGCCTCAGATAGTGCGACCAAAAAAGGAATTGGAATAGACAGTGCAGTTACTATGAGATTGTAGAAGGTGGGAACCATGGCCTATGCTCTTGTGTTGAGCTGTGATATAACAGCTGAAACTGTGCAGTAATAAAAATGAACCTCATGATCATCATCATGTTCGTTTATTGAGGGTTGTCATACGCAACCGAAAATATAAAACATTAAAGAGCCTAGAGCTAGTAAAAGTCAGTAGTAACAATTAAAATAAAAGTTCAAGTTGCAGTGCAGTGCTGCGACATACACTCATACATGCTGTGTATAAAATGGAGAAAGAGTATAAAAAAACACTAATCACTATTAAAAAAACCACTAATCTGATCTGGATGAAATTTTGCACAATCCCCGACAATTATCCAGACACATTTTGGTGATGATCAGTTAACAGGTTTGGAGACAGCAGAAGGTCAAATTTACCATTCTGCATAGCATTGCATCATCATCCTTAAAACATTTGGCTTACTGTCATGGCCAGTGTGATATGACATGGGTCACGGATAGAGGCTAGTGCTAAAGTGCTTAAATCTAGACTGTGTTTTGCACTATGTACTTCACACTGCATGTGCTATAACAGAGGAATAATTATTCTCAAAATCAGTCATTATCTGTAGCCTGGGCATGTGCACTGAGCAGTGTGTACTTTAAAAATATAAAATCATTTGACATCCGTGGCATTATTAGTTTTTTTAAAGGCAACTAATACTGTGATAAAATGTTTTGCAATAAATATTTGGTTAATAAGTATATCGATTTATCAAATGAATTGAAATTTATGTCACGGTTACTGGTAAGCAGAACGATACAAAATGACCAATTATTATGTTAATTTGAAAAAAAACTGAAAATAACATTGGAAAAGAAAGGAAGTTTGAAACAGCATATGGGCTGTTAGTGATGCTGCAGCTACTCAGGTAATGGAGACGTGAACTTATAATGTATTTTGCTGGTTTTTGAAACAGAATGGCAAAACTCGATGTCTCGCAGTGTCATTTGGCGAAAAACGTGCAGCGACATTGCCAGGAAATATCAGGAGCAGGCCACATCAGCAACTATCTATATACTACGTGAGATTGGGCCAACTGGGTTTCTTCTGAAAGAAGAATCTCAGCCAAAGAATATCCAAGTATTTCTTGGTGATCCCCATCGCTGCACTTGTGCAATGTTCAAGAAAGAAAATGATCTTTGCAAGCATATCTGTTGGCTGCTGCTGAAGAAGTTCCGTGTATCGACAAACGATCCTAGTATGTAGTCATTCATTTAGTCTGTACATTGGTTTATAAATGGCTGAGTTAGTATAAGACCTGCACTTTTAGTATTTTTTTGTTACTAGACTGGCACCAGATAAATTCAGATTTGGTTCTCACAGTCAGTTCGGTGAGTCATTGTTGGGAAGAACATTTGGCTAGAATTACTGCTCAGCTATGCTCCAGAAAAGTTTCTCTGCACATGAGCACATTCAAGCTGTTATGTGGAGGTGCTTCAAATTAGGATACATCCTTATGTATGCTGTCCATAGTTGCATCTGTCTGTCTGTGTCTGTGCTCCAAAAGGAAACAGCTTGAGCTATCAGCACTAGCCACTAAACTCGGTAGAGCGTAGAGGTATAGTCCATGGCAGACCCTTGGCATGCATTGATGCTGAGATCAAAATATTGAAGGTAAAGGTCAGGCCTTGCATGGGTCCGCTTGTTGATAAGCTTAAGTTTTCTAGTTTTTATTGTTTGTTTGATAACCAATGTTAAATATTACCTCCACCTTAGATGAGCGATCTTTACCTTCATTTTCTGTCAGTAGGAAAAGCATTGGGTGCTAATTGTGAGTAACATTTCGAATAGAGATACTCGTAGATTGTCAACCAAAAATGAAGTTATTTAATTTTTAAGTGTTCTGGAACATATTCTAGATATCAGTAGTCATAAGTGCTGCCATAGTGTGACAGCTTCACAGAGAATGAATGGGGTACTGTGCACATCTGCAGCTGTTTTGGTACAAAGGTCAATATGATGTTGAATTATTTCACTTACATGGGTGTACCTGCTGTTTGCCGTTAATTGCACTGCTGATTTCTACTTGGTATGCACTCTAATATTCTGCCAGTTGTAAGGTCTACTTAATATTAATTAGGGTTTATAGTTTAAAGTACGACCGGATTGTCTTGTGCTTTTTGCTTTTCAGTTAATTCTCTCCTATTATTAATTTGCCCAATTGTGTGAAATAGTTTCATGGCAGCTGGGCCTAGTGGAACGTGAAATTAACCAGTTACTGCAGGGCAGCACTGCTCCACAGTCGGCTCGCAGCCAGCCGACATCGTCTGCAGACTCACAGAAGAATGCTGAACCTGCTGCTGGCACCGTTCCACAGCGTGACATCAGTGAAGATGATATCTGCCCAATCTGTCAGGAAGAATTGCTTGCCAAGCATCAGCCTGTCACCTTCTGCAGGTCTTATGGCAAATTAAAAATGTCAGACTACAGGGTGCGCCAATAAAAAACAATCCCTTAGATCAAATTCATTATTTCAGTTACTGTAATAGATTTTTTTTCACCAAATTTACAGGTTTCACAGAGGAGGATTCAGGCCACATATGCAGCAAATTTCATTACGATATTTGCTATCGTTTAGAAATTACAACCATTTGAACTTAAAAGTACAATTTTCTAAGTGAACAAATAACTGCACAGCGATTCTGATGTAAAAACAACAGCAAAAGCCCCATATCGATATCCTAATGGATTATCATGTGTGGGATACTATGCTGGAACACTACCAAAGACACATACCAAAGCTGGCCGACATCATTCCGAGCTAAAAGAACATTTTGTGGACAATACAGAATGATTTGCTGCACGAGTTCATTGCTAAGACAATTGTATCATTTTTTCAACAGATTTTGATCGTCTGTTGCTGCAATTTGTGGGCACTGACATTGTGAACACTCTGTTTAAATGCAGAGTAAGCCTTAGGCATCTGACACTTATGATTGAAACAGTTGAACTGTTGTTAAAAATCTGTGCAATATTTGCTTTGTTATTCGTAGATATTCAATGTGCAACTGCATGTTCACTTGAAAAAGTAAATTTTAAAGTTTAAAGTGCTGTATTTGTTGAACCATCCCAGCCATTTCAATAAAATTCACAGAATATGTTGCGTAAATACTCCTGTACAAAGTCTGAAAGTTTCGCTTAAATCTGTACTACCATGGCCAAATTACAGCATTTTTTCTAGGGGATTGTTTTTTATTGGTGCACCCTGTATGTTTGGTGTATATTAATCTCAATTCACGCAATACAGTGTAGGAAATAAAGACAGATGGGAACAGGCGGAAATATATGTGCACACTGTTGCCGCCAATGTCACTGTCTGGCTAGCACATTTTACTGGTGCTTGATTGGCATTAGTTGCATTATTTTTATTATTGTTGCCCAAATTTTGATTAAATTTTCTGTTCTAAATTATTGACTAGCAAAAAAACAAGCCATGTTGTGATGGGTTATTATAACTAATTCCTACAGAGAGATTTCTCAAATGTTGGTTCATATGAACATACTGAAATGAGCATGTACCATGTACTTTGCTACTGATCTTAAAGATCGATATTAATCATTGTCTGCAGTTTGACATAACTGCACCAGAAGCTTGATGCTATCCAACCGGTGATGTTGGCAGTTTTCTCATGTTTGAATACCGGTACACTTTGCAATTATCATTTTCTGTATTAGCTAAAGGTACCACAAATATCACTAATAAATCTTTGGTACTGCTGGATTGGGTTTATACAGGCCATATGCCTTTTCTGATGACTGACTAACAGTGTCAGGGCCGACATTTAGACAGTATTTTCCATTGTGTGATAGTCATGACTGCAAGAAATGGCTAAAGTGTGTTTTGACTTTTGCTGATGCCTCACTGATGGTCTTATATGCACTTTGGACAGATATGGCTGTGGCAACAGTGTGCACATAAAGTGCATGAAGGTATGGGCAGAGCACCAGCTTCGGTCGACTGGCCAGGCAACTGTCGAATGTCCATTCTGTCGGGAGAATTTTGGGCCATTGGCGTCACTTCAGGCAGAGTTTCGAGGATCAAAACAGGCAATCACAAGACGAGCGGAACATCCAGCAGCTGTCTGTCACGAGTGCCATGCCACGCCCATCATCGGCAAATGCTACAGGTGAGTGACAGTGCTATAATTCTTACAGGAGCATAAATGGGGTGCTATTTTGAGCCGACAGATGGATTTACCACAGAGTCCGTGACCTTTGCCGGTGCGATGCAAAACCCACAGTTACCTTTTCAGCTAAAGAGCACTACCACTGCTTACTCATTTCCCATCCTACAGAGGATAGGAGTATTGGTTGGTCTGAATGATTGGTTACATAGCAGCAGTTTACCTCAGACAGTTACCACCCATCTCAGCACTAACTGGGCTCAATGTACAGTAATGTTGTCGATGCAACTAGTGCTGTTACCGTTAGACCAGACAGAGTGAGTGCTGCATATGAATTATTTACCAGTGGTCCATCTGACTGGTCACTGTACATATGCTTGAACTTATCGTGCTGAAACTGCATGACCTATTAAAATTATCTCTAGCCAATGCACACATGCACCTGTTATGTGTGCCCAGTGCTATCCATAGATTGAAAACCGATTGGGACTTTCATCTCCAGTAAGCAAGTTGGACGTGCCCAACCAAAGTGTCATGGCAGTGAAGAAGTGTACAAACATTCAAATCCAATACACCAACATGACAATCCAGGCATTACTCAGTAATGTACAGTAATAAGAAGATGTATATTTCATTCTTCACAACTTGCTAACCAGTTACTTACTGGCATAAGAGTATGATAAGACTCATCAAGTTGGTCATTGGTTACCAATCTCAGTGCTAGCCACGCTTGACATAGAGTAAAAAAGTTCCAGTCAGACAGTATATACCACTGTTTCTTGCAAGCTGCAACTTTGACCAGTTGAACGAGACAATCATAGATATCAGACTTTGCCCCTGGTGCTGCCCTTGGGCGAACCACTTTGAGCATACACTATATTCGTAGTGGTATCAAATCCATGCTACCCTCTGGTGAGTCACTGCAAGTACACTTTTGCACATCACCTTTGTCCGACATAATTTACAAAACTAGAATTATATGACGTATCGTGGCACAACCAGAAGACAGCTGAGCCATGGCCACTGGCAGCATGCACCAAAAATTTGGTAAAGTTTGGAAATACAGACTGACCACTGATCGAGCTTACCTCTCGTGTAGAATAACGAGAGATGAGAGTGGTAGTATACTGGTCGGGTAGGTTTGATTATACACTGTGTCTCAAAAAAACGTCCCACCTTTAAACTGTCTCTAACTTTGTGAAATCTTAAGTGGCGTTTTTCATGAGCTAACAGGGCGTGTCTGGTAGGTGTTTGGTATGTAAACATGGTAGTCACGTGACTGGTATACCGACGTTGTCATCAAAAACGACTCGATATACC
>Ga0209782_1001052_pt1 | contig 13752 bp, 14 predicted proteins | sample WorMetmaBAHAMAS1_FD_187390 | JGI IMG/M metagenome (GOLD analysis project Ga0209782, IMG submission 187390) | Marine gutless worms symbiont microbial communities from Max Planck institute for Marine Microbiology, Germany - Inanidrilus... | ecosystem: Host-associated > Annelida > Digestive system... | reverse complement strand
CGCCTATACCGACCACGCGGCCGTCACCTTATAAGACTTCTAATTCTTTTAATCCTGAACCGATTGATTTCAAATTTGGTACAATGGGAAAGAATTATGAACTACACTTACCTTGCGAGACTGAGAAGTATCGGCCCAGAGGAACTTGAGTTAGTCAATGATAAAGTTCCTCCCATTCATTCCTATGGGAATTTCAGCATCCATTTTCTGACGATGTGATCTCTTCAGTGTCTGAAGCGACACTGACGCCATGACAAGAAATTTGCCTATTCCCGCAATGCAAAAATCGCCAATGCAGAAATTTTGAAGACTTATTTTATTGATAACTTTTCTACTTCCGGTTTTGAACAACCTTTACCTTGGGATTTTGGAAGAGTATAGTTGTTCAAGTGTTGGTGGGCTTCAACAGTTGGCAGTAGGAAGGGAGATGACTCATCCATCTTGGTCATTGGCTGAGCATACACCAGAAATGTACACTATCCCTGCTACGGACGTAGTGTATGAGCAGTCGGAGTCTGCTCTGGTTGAGCAGGGGAGAGTTTTGGTGAACGATGATAGCGTGAGGTCACAGGCATCCCAGGGGTCAGAGGAGACTCTGTCCCCAAATCAGGATGGCACTTTTTCATATGGGGCTGCAAGCGAGCCACTAGCTTCCGACATAGAGCCTCTTATGCAACGACATTCGGCCAATTTTTTTCAAAATTTGGATCAGGCTGACATTTCTTCAGTGGTTGCTGACACTGTAAGACAAGCATACACTGGTGTAGGCGCCTGTCCACGAACCCTGGATAACCCCGTGGATGTTGTTTCACGTCCATTCTCGGACACTGCAGGTCCCAGCCAACCACACCGAATTCAGTGACTTTTTTGACATTGAGCCAAATGCTCCTGTCTTTAAGATGCCATGTATTCCAGCACCACGGACGATTGTCACTGAGATGTCCGCCACTCGGACCAACGTCACGTTAAGACAGACTAGTCACGAGGCGTCCATGACTCATGACTACCGTCCTCAGTCAGGCTCTTCCACTTCTCAACCCCGTTCACGCATGTCGACAGTGTTCACTCTTGGTCATTCGTCACCCCACTCCAGTGTTCAAGAGTGGTTGCAGCAAGTAACACCTGGTGCTCCTCCACCCACGCCAACCGTATTCACGTCACAAGCTGTGTCTGAGTTGCCCATGGGAGCCACTGCTTCTGCCCTGGCCCCCCCAAAGGTCCAGGAGTTCAAGACATTCTCACTCCCACGGCACTCTTTGTTCTCGTCACAGTTCTAGGCTTTCAGTGGCAATGGAAGTGCTTGATTTTACATCCAAGGTGACCGACAACCTACTAAGAGTGGCAGAATCCTTTCGTATAGATGCGGCCAATCGTGAGGAAGCTCAGAAGCATGAGGCGTTGGCCCGGGAACAATGCCACCATCAGCAAGTGGAAAGACGGGAAAATGCGTTAAAACAAGAGGCCATAGAGAGGGAGCACAGACAGTCACGGGAAGCATTAGTAAGAGAACAAAATTTGGCACAAGATGCGGCACAGAGGGAACCAAAATTTGCTGAAAGATGCGGCTCTCCGCGAGGAAAGACTCCAAAAAGAGGCTCAAGCCCAGAGATCAAATGCATTTGCACGCGAAGAATTTTTTTTGCGAACTCGTGCGGAGGCCGAGCAACTAAATTTGACATGGGAAAGGGCTTACATTGAGGCCGAACTCAAACGAAAACAAAAGGAAATTTCTGCAAATAGTGAAATTGAAAAAACAAAGAATTGAAGCCGATATGCGAATCCAAATTTCCCACACTAAGGCCATGGAAAGAAGGGAAGCCGAGTTCATGGTCGAAAAAACAAAAGAAAAAGAATTTGTTACTAAAGAAATGCAGGCTCGCATACAATTAGAGAGGGAACTAGCAGAGGAAAAACAGAAAAATTGGAAATTGGAATACGATGCCAAGACCAGACGATTAGAAAGGGAACTAAAAGAGAAAAAGTTGCCCACGATTAAGGAGTCTGAGTCCGGTGATAAAGAAATTTCTTGTACCATTCAAGACCGGTTGAGAGGGACTTTGGAAACTTACACTTCCAAAATTGCAAAGCCGGTACAGGATCCAGGTGAAACGTGGAGTAACAATCCTGTTCCCACGTTCACTCCTGGTATGACCGGACCAAAACCAATTAATTTAATTAATTGGTTAATTTCGTATTTGACGAAACTGCCTCAGGTACACATGGGGCGCAGAGGGTATTAAATCCGGTGCTTCCTGAAATGTTGCCTCCTGTTTCCACGTTCACTCCTGGTATGACCGGACCAAAACCAATTGTGACTGCTGGGATGGCACCCGTAGCAGGTGGGGTAACTCTGTTGCCTTTGGCAAGCTTTCGCACACCGACATCAGTTCCGATCGTCAAACCTTTACCACTTACCCAAGGTTTAGTGACTGCTACACACATAGTACCTTCAGTACCCGCAAGCCTTGTAGCACCACTAAAATCAGACTTGGGTACCCTGGGTTTGTGTGTGACGAAGGTTAATACTGGCACTACGGCCTTCGAGACTGTGTGCTCTGTGCCAACTACTGAGGTCTCGGCTACCACAAAGCAACCACAAGTAACTATCAGGTCTCAAGCCGAGTCCTCCTCAGCACAATCAATCAGCGCACCCGCCACTCAAGCTAAGTCAGTCGAAGGACCAACCCCTCCTTCAAGTGGTCCTTTGATGACACCCGTTGCGACGTCTCAACCGGTAATTGCATCCGTTGTGAGTGCACCGATCGTTGTGGTTAAACAACCACAACCAACTAAACCATACACTGGACAGACGTCGTGGAAACAGTATAAAGAGTGTTTTACTAGGTTGGCTCTTTGCAATGGTTGGACAACCTACGTAGAGAAGGCTCAGAACCTCCTGGTAGCATTAGAGGGTGCAGCTGTGGAAACTGTCCGAGATCTTACGGCTGAAAAAGATACAGATTATGATATGGGAGAATTTGTCGTGCCGGTTCAGACACATCGATGAACCAGAACATGCAAAATGCAAGTTTGACTCAAAAAGACAACTTGAATCTGAGACTATCGCTGTGTTCGAACAGGGGTTGCGATCAATTTTCCGAGAGGCTTGGCCAACTGCTGTCATTAAGGCAAAAGAATTCGATTCCATGCTACAACGTCGTTTTGTAGATGGATGTTTTGACCACGTGTTGCAACAATTCTTGCGACTGCACGCGAGGAATGCCGATTTTGAAACCACAGTTGGGAAAGCATGTCAATAAATGGATGCCCAGGAGCAAGCTAAATTGGCAGTTGTTGGTAAAAAGCCCAATGTGTGATTTGTGATGAGTGACCCAAAGCCAAATCAAATTCAACCAATTTTGGATGGGTTGCAGACAGTCCTTGATAACCAAAATCAGAGACCCGAAGTGAAAATTGGTGAGACAAACACATCAAATTCTGGAGGGTCTAAAAAGAAGAATTCTAAACCACCTAGTTATGTGGCTAGTAATGGTTCAAATTCAACCCAACGTTCAGATCGACGTCAGAACCAGGGGAATGATCCATCTGTTCTGGGACAAGAACATTATCAATATTTTGGACAACCAAGGAACTGGCATTCCAATTTTGCGGATAGCCAGTATCTGGAACCGTTAAGCGATCAGACAGGGAGCCCAGGCACCCTGTCAGGATAGCGGTACCTTAAAAAATGATCGACCACCTCCCAGATTGGCTGACTAGGCCACAGGGTCAAGAGAATCGTCCCCCTTGGCATGAAGGTTGCTATATTTGTGGGGAGAGAAACTATCACTCAGTTTTGCACCGTGGCAATCCAGACCTCGCAAGACCACCTCTGGAATCTCGCCCTCCCCCGCCATGTCGCACCTTGGAGGAACTTCGAGCCCAGTTCAGACCATGGCAAAATTATCAGGGCTATAATACGTGTGGACGCCAGGATTGTTACTCCACGTTTCACCTGGATCCTCCTTGGGATGTACCACCTGCACCATGGCAGCGACGACGACCTCCTGCACAGAACAGTGCATTCGGAGGACCCGCACCAGCTGAGGATCAGTCAAACTGGCAGCGGGGCCCGAGGCAGGGTGATAGGCCCCCGCAAGACGACAGCAATCCCAACCCTCTGTCCCATTAGGGCCCACCTTTTCGGAGATGGCCACCCAAACGGACTTGATCGTGGTGAATAGGGAAACTCCAGTTGTCAATTTCTTGGAAAGTTATGAGTGTACACTTGAAGAATCAGAGATTCCCAATTGCTATCACTACGGGGCTAATGCACAGTTCGTTCGATCTCCTAAGATTCCGATAGTAATTGAAGGTGTCCGTGTTCCAATAATCTTAGATACCGGCACCGAAGTTTCGATCTTGAACAAAGTCTCTTTCCCGGACAAGATCTTTCGATGAGTAGTCGTGAGGTTCGTAACCTTGGCAGAGGCTTAGAAAGGATGTTTCAGAATCAAGTTACAGACTTCAACAGTAAGTTCGATCGGTCCTTCAAAGGACCGATCGAACTTACTGTTGAAGTCTGTAACTTGATTCTGAAACATCCTTTCTATTTCTATGATGGAAATCCCACGTTTCTCATGGGATTTGATTTGATTACACGAGCAGCTCTTACGATCGATGCAGAATCACGATGTGTGTGGTCGAAACACACTTTACGTTTTCACATTAAACAAGACTTAGCTAATGCATGTGCCAAACCGACAATACAAGTGAACGCAGACCCATTTCTGGAAACTGTCCCACCCTGTTGTTGTTTACCACCCTCTGAACATGCAGATCATGAAAATATGTCAGAAGACCTATGTCTCGATAAGGAACTGATTCCCCTGTCGACAGCTAGTTGCACCCCCAGTTCTTTGAGAATACCACAGAGAATAGACTTCCGAATACTTGCAGACTTGAGACTGATGACGAGCTTAGAATACCGAACACCCCCGAATCTTGCACTAGCATCGAAGCCGGAGTCCAGGCATCGGAGTCGTTTTGCACTTGAATCCACTGACTTTTCTCATGAGCAGATTGAAGCGTTGAATACTGAATCTCTGAACACTGATAACTCCTCTGAAATCACTAGAACTTCTGAACAATCTTCCGAGATCGAGAACACTTTGAATCCATGCACGACAGTCTTTGTTCCAGAACACACTGCGTTGGTAGATAACTCTACGAATCCGAATGAGAACTTGAACTCTGGCACACAAACTTTGATTGAGTCTCCACTCGAGAATGCTGTGACAACCTGTGATAGCGACCCACCTTCTTCGGTTCATGTAGTCAAGTCTTTGTTTGAACCTCTGAATCTTGACGATGACGTCACACTCTTGAAAACAAAATTTCACCCAGGTGGGAATAGCTCCGAATCAGTTGTGATGGAGATCAATGAGGAAAGTGGTCTTCCAGAACATGTGCACACTCTGTTCACACAAACTTTCGAACAGTCAGACTTTCCGATTGAGGCAGCTGATGGCTTGAAACAACTTTTTGATCACAGAGATACATTTGCTTCATCCTCTTCTGACCTAGGATATTGCGCAATTCTCAAACACGACATCGATACTGGTGACAAGCGACCGATGCGTCAATCTCCTAGGAAACCACCATTAGCTGCTCGAGATGCAGAGGACTAAATCTTGAGTAACGTGCTTGAGACCGGTGTAATCAAGCCGTCGAATTCAAGTTGGGCTTCGCCTGTTTTTCTTGTGCGAAAGAAAGATGGAACGTTTCGCTTCTGCATAGATTATTGTAGGGTCAATGCTGTGTCAAAGAAGGATGCTTACCCGATTCCTGACATTCAAGATGCTCTTGATAACCTTCGGGGAGCAAAATACTTTGCTACATTCGACCTTTTGAGTGGATATTGGCAGTTGGGTATGACAGAGAGGGCCAAGGAGAGGTCGGCATTCTGTACTAGAAGAGGCTTGTTCCAATTCACCAGGATGCCATTTGGTCTTTCCGGCGCCCCTGGTTCATTCTGTAGGTTGATGTCGATAGTTCTTCGTGATCTCCTCTGGGAGATATGTCTTTGTTACCTCGATGACATCGTCATCTACGGGCGTACCCCACAAAAACTTCTCGATCGAATGTGTACTGTTCTGGATAGGCTTCGATTGTTGGTCTGAAGGTCAAGCCGTCAAAATGTGTTCTGTTTAAAACGGAAATAAACTATCTTGGACATTTGGTGAGCGCCGCAGGTATCCATACAATGCAAGACAAGATCGAAGCTTTGCGAGACTTTCCAATACTGCAGTGTACAAAAGATGTTCGTGCTTTCGTAGGCCTTACGTCGTACTACATAAAGTTTGTAAAAGGCTTTGCGACGATAGTTGAACCACTGACTCGATTGAAAGCAAGCAAACTTGATTCGAATGGTCACCTGAAGCCCAGGTTGTGTTTGAGGCGTTAAAAATGCGTTGACGGAAGCCACTTCTTTGGCGTATCCAATCCCGAACGTACCCTGTATTCTCGATACCGATGCATCTGAAGTCGCAGTCGGAGCTGTTCTTAGTCAGAAACTGGACGGTGTCGAACGTCCAATCGCGTTCTTTTCAAGAGTAATGAGCAAGACACAGAAAAAAATATTGTACAACATGTAGGGAACTTCTTGCAGTTGTCTGCGCGGTTCAACATTTTCGCCATTATCTCTTCGGTACGAAAGTGATCCTTCGGACAGAACCACTACAGTTTGAAATGGCTTCGAACTTTCAAGACTCCTGAAGGTATCTTGGCTCGGTAGATCGAAACCTGAATTTGATCTCGAAATTGAACATCGACCAGATCTATCGCATAGCAGTGTTGATGCAATGTTGAGACCTTTTTGTAAGCAGTGCTTTGGGAAGGAACCACGTGCCGAATGGGTCGATGAATTAGAAAGGGCAGATGAACTCACAGAACCGTTAGGTGCTCGCAATGCTACGGTCATACCAGAAATCTTTTTGCAAGGCAATACGTCATGTCTCTGTCTTACCTGAAATCTCCGACAAGGAGATGAGGGAACTTCAAGCTGAGGACCCAGATTTAGGACCGATAGTTGAATGGATGCGCGAGGGTCGTTGTCCCACAAATGAGTATTTGAAATCCAAATCCCAGGACACAAGGAAGTTGTGGGCCCAAGTCCCCGCCGTTCATCTTCTTGACGGCGTTCTCGTAAGAAAGTTCTGTTGAAGATAATTAGGTGCTGAAATTGATCATCGTTTTCTTGAAAATTCTATGTTTCTTTGTTAAATTTTGAGCCAGTAAGACTGAAGGTTTCTTGATCATAGTGGGGTTCGCGGTCCCCATCGTCAAAACTGCTGAGACCCTTGGGCAAGGCCAGTTGGGGTCTCTGGACAACCCCGGGTATAGGGACCCCTCAGTGTCCCCCGTTGTTCGTTAATTCGTAATTGTATATATTATAAATTTTGTATGTACACTTCTCTGAAATCGTAAATTTTACTTTGTTTAAATTTTATTCATTTTCTTATGGCATATTTAATAAATTTGCTTTTCAGGTTCGGGGTAATCCTTCTCTTGAAAACCCCCGAGACCCTTAAGCAAGGCTGTTTGGGGTTACCAAAAACCCTGGTGATAGCGCCCGGAATATCTGGCCTACTCACCTTCTTAGGTTCGCGGTAAGCCTCCTTTTAAAAACCATCGAGTTCCTTGAGCAAGTCCAGTTGGGATAGCTGGATAACTCTGGGTATATAGGCTTCCCCATTAGCCTCACTTTTTGGGGATATAAAAAATAATTATTAAATTTGGGAAAATTTAATTATGAAAATTAAATTATGGGCATGTAGACTAAAATTTACGATTGCACCGTTGAATTGAAAATAATACTGTACACGATCCTAGATATGCGTGCACACTTTGAGATATTGTATGCGACCTTGACAGATTCGTGTTTGTGCACGATTGGTTATGCGTGTGCAATGTTATATGCAACTAAGCATGTACTAATAGAATTTAGACCTGTTCATAATCAGATGATGTACACGTTTGTTAGTGTACACTATTATTTTGTATTGTTGATATTGTTGTAACAATTGAAATTTGGGGATGAGTACCACCACTATGTGGGCAGCACAAATTATGCTGAGGGAAAGTCCGCCAAAATAATCAGATGATTGGATAACCTTGGACTTGACCCAAGAACGATAGGACTGTTGATGATAATGATTAGACTTGAAAGATTTGGGATTTTCCCGAAAGAAGTTGAGTACAGAGGGAGAAATCGTTTGAACGTGACTGTACTAGTATTCTTTTTAAGTTTGGGATCATCCACAGCAGAAGATGCCTATAATGGGCTTCAGAAAATTATCACTTGAATGATAATTAATAACTATATTACTACCTAGTCTTTCTTATGTAGATATATAGAACTATAAAGTATTGCACGAGTAACATGCGGATAGCGTACGGACACATTCGACAGAATCTTAGTAGTGATAATTTTGTCAGAATGAATGAACGTATCAACCACGACGTAGAGTCGTGTAACTTTCAGTTATTTTAGTTCCATTATAACACAAAATTTGGGAATCTAATTTTGCGTTTAAAATAGTTGGTGTTGCGAAATTGCCTGCGTCTATGAGAACATTTTAGAAATTGCCAAAATTAAACAACCAAAATTTACAGAGACACAGAAAGACACTAACTCCAAAATTATTCCGGAAAAGACCCATTTTTACGAAACTTCTAGGTTAACGACATGAAATTAATTGAGCAGACAATAATTTGGACTTATTCTTGCTAACCAAAAAGTATTTGATTGATCAGAACGAAACATTAGCAAGAGTACAAAATGTCAAATTTATAAAATAGCCTAGGATAGAGAGACACTTATAAAAGATATTAGTTTAACATACAGTAGACATTTATATGAAATTTACAGGTCGTATGTAGTTCCCCAATTTGATTTACCACCATCCTTCCAACGCCAGGTCATAGAACTAGATAAAAATAACAAATGATACTTCTCAGCATAAAATAGTCATCAAAAGGGGCAAAATTTAGCCGGCAGCACAATAGTTTCATATAATAATGTTCTGAGCTAATCAACCTCAAGTTGCAGTTAAGCAAGATACAACCTTGCACTGTTTCAACTTCGAATATGATTCTACATTACTCACATCTTCAGTTCCGGATAAGCAAGATCTGAGAACTCATAACTTCAAATCCAACTTGAAACGTCACATTAATCACAAATGTTTCCAGTTAAGCGAGATATGACAACTCGTGACTTCAACTTCGAAATTAGGACATGATACGTTAAACACAAACTCTTCGAGTTTTAGCGACACGTCATTTACTGCTGCGACATTGTTTCAATCAATTGATGTTTACACAATTGTTCAACTACTGTTTCGCTTCAACATTGCTGCAACAGACATGTGCATCTACATGTTTGCAACTACACTCATATATGTTCGTGATTTCATTCAACAAATGCTGGCAAGTCAACACTAAATAACAAATCACCGGACACAATCAGTGATGGCGATGAAGCCGTTCAACATGTCAAGTTCTACAATCTTTCTTCAGTTCCAGTGTCGTTCTTCGATTTGTGCCAACATTGTATTTTGTAGTATTAACCATTGTATAACCATAACTATTGAAAGTACTAACTATTATTTCAGTTTATTATATTGTTGACTGCAACCTAAATTGGTCTATATTTTTACCCCTTCCAATAAACGTCGTTAAATATTAAGGAAATACTGAAGACTCTGTTCGCACCCTTCGAAGATCGTAAAAGTATCTATGTTGAGTGCGAATGGATGAACCGGCAAAAGTGCTACGGCACATACAAAATACGGAGATGCCTGCACCTACAAAAATAAATAAATACACTGACAGTTGCTCATGTACAGTACTTAGAGTATTCTATTTTTATAGGGTATAAGTTTGCTTTGAGTTTTGATATTTTTATAACTATTGATACGTTGTTGATTGGAGAGAAGTCAGCTTTGACTATTTAGATTTTGTTTGAGATTTTCTTTAATATTTGGTAGTATTAGTTAGAAAAAAATACTTTGTACAGTCATGAGCAACATGGGGTAATACACTTTACAATAAATCAAATACTAAAAGTAGCGGGTAATAGATAAGCTCCAAATTACAATATGAGATCCTGTCCCCAGATGGTTGGATAGTGTTCATTGTATGATTACTGTATCGTTAATTGTATAACAATGTATGTTACGTCTTAATGTTACAGAACTGTACTGTACAATGTGATGAACATAACATTAATTTTGACGATATTACTCACTCCGGGACGGCACGTATTTTGGGGAAGGGGGTGGTGTAGGATGGCCAGTCCAGGCATCCGCCCATACCTAGCCGAAATTTTCTAAAACTTTCAATTATCTTAATATGATTGGTATTATAAAATTATCCGACCATCTGTTTCCCTCACCAATCCTAAATTCTTACCCCGGGGCGAATAAAACAAAAATAAAAACCTAAAACCTCTAAAACATTTAATAATATACCTAGTTTGCACTTCATTAAATTATATACTAGATTTTGGAAACTTTAATTCCGACGGATGGCCGCCGGAACTTACCTTTTTGGATGGATAAAATATTGAAGAAATGGAATTAAAGAAATGGAATTACTAATGGCGAACTTCCGTCACAGTCAACAAGAAGCTCTGCTATTGCAGACGGACTGTGGGACGTGCTTGTCAGTACAAATCTTGCAACTACAAAACATCCCATTTTAAAATGATTGCAATCAACAAATGACCCTGAAGTTTATACGCCTAAGGTCATCGTAATTGCTGCCTTTACGTAGGCCGTATATCACGCCATGTTAGTGACCTGTTGTTACAGTGTATCTATCTAGCTCCGTTCCTGAGATACTACCACTTTTGAAGTGAACGTTACTGACAATGACCTTTAAAACTCCTTCATTTTTGACAATAAAACTTAAATTACAAGCTACGTGCACTTTCTAATTTATGTGTAAATATATCGTAATTAAATCACAGTTTACATATGAGTTATAAGTATTAGAAAGGTTTCAAATAGCACAAGTGACCTTCATGCTTGCTCAAGGTCATTGGCACTCATACCATTTGATAGGCCATGTATGATTTCCTATTTGTCTTCTATTGTAACTATGTCTCTAACGTGTACTGTTTCCGATATATTATCACTTATTTCCCAAAATTAAAAGATGTCACGTGCCCTTGACCACGCCCACTCAAGGGAGAGTTTGTAATCTCAGTGCTAAAACATCATATGGCAAAACAGTGTACAAAATTTCAAGTTTCTAGCTTCAGCCATTCTAGAGATATTTTAGGGGGAAATAAAAAATTAATGAGTCACGTGACCATAACCACGCCCCTTTCAGGGATGATTTGTCGTCTGTGTGCTGGGACTAGTTACGATTCAGCAGTGTATCAAATTTAATATCTCTACGTTCACTCACTACGAAGATATGAAAGGCGACGAAAAATGCAGAAATTGGGGTGGTTCTGGGGTTTGGGTCACTCAAGGTCATCGGCAATATAGCCATTCGATAGAGCACATATGACTTCATATTCGACTTTAATAGAAACTATGCATTTATCTTGTACCGCTTTTTAAGCTATTATCGCTAATTTCCCAAAAATTGAAAACGTCACGTCACCGTGACCACGCCCACTCAAGGCACAGTCTGTAATGCTAATGCTAAAGCATCACATGGCGAACCAGTGTATAAAATTTGAAGTGTCTACCTTTGGCCATTCCGGAGATATTTTAGGGGGAAGTAAAAAATTAAGTGGGTCACGTGACCATAACCAAGCCCTTTTGGGGATGATTTTTTATTTTTTTGGCAAGACTTGATATAGCCTACCTGTGCACCAAATTTGACAGCTCTAGCTTAAGCCGTTGCTGGGATATGGATAGGGGGTGTGAAATTTAAAATGGGTCACGTGACGTATCTAACCCCTTTCAGGGACATTTTGTCCTCGGTAGGCTGGGACTAGCTACAGTCAATCTCTGTACCAAATTTGAAATATCTATGTTCACCCAGTACAAATATATGAAAGGCGACGAAAAATGCAAAAATTGGGGTGGTTTGGAGGGTTAGGGGTTACCCAGGGTCATCAGAAACATCACCATTTGATAGAGCACATATGACTTCCTATTCGACTTTAATAGAAACTATGCGTCTATCTTGTACCGTTTTCCGAGTTACAGCGCATTTTTCGTCGAAAGTGGCCAATTTTAACCCACCCCACCTGCATTTGTCGCCCCCATAGGGGGTGATCCCGTTCGAATTTCGCCGTGAACTTTAGTGTCAGAAAACTAGGGTCCCGGCGCTATCATGTGGCATTATTTGCGTGATCCTACGTTTAGCCGTTTTGATACAATACAGGAGTGTGACAGGCACACACATACACACACACACACACAGACACACACACAAACACACGATATATACCGCGCTTAGCATAGCGTCGTGCGGTAAAAATGGGATCAAACTCGAAATCTAAATTTTGCTTATACAATGCCACGTACTAATGGCAGCTATGGCACCTATACCGACCACGTGGCCGTCACCTTATAATCCTTCTAATTCTTTTAGTCCTGAAGTGATTAACTTCAAATTTGGTACAATCGGAAAGAATTATGAACTACACTTACTTTGCGAGTTTGAGAAGAATCGGCCCAGAGGAACTTGAGTTAGTCAATGATAAAGTTCCTCCCATTCATTCCTATGGGAATTTCAGCCTTCATTTTCTGACGATGTGATCTCTTCGGTGTCTTATGCGACACTGCCGCCATGACAAGAAATTTGCCTATTCCGGCAATGTAAAAATCGCCGATGCAGAAATTTTGAAGACTTATTTTACTTATAACTTTTCTACTTCGGGTTATGAACCACCTTTACCTTGGGATTTTGGAAGAGTATAGTTTATGGATTTTATGTACAAAGTTTGGGAAAAATCGAAAGAGGGAAACTAAAGTTATGGGGAAATCAAGTATCGCCATTTCTAAATATTGCCTCTGCTAATAATAATTTTCCTATTAAAACTGTTTGAGTGCTATAACTTCAAATGCCTATAGCTTGCCTATACTTTACAATGGAGCAAATTGGGACAAAATTCGAGATCACAACTTCACTCCAAAATTTCTCTCCCTAAACGTCTTCCTTAAGTTTTCAAATTTGGTGGTTACTAGTACTAGTTGAGGACTGCCAGTTTTACCTTTTAGGGGTTCCCCCTGATTTTTGGTTGGGGAGTTATAATCCCCCAAAGTTGGGTAAAATTCACTTTGGGACCCGCTAAGTGTGAGCTAGATGCCGAAAATGACAAAGTTCAAACCTCGTCAGTATAATACAGACCTAAAGCATTTATAGCCGTTTCCTCTAAAAGTGTCGATGGTTCAGGCCTTAGGTATAGGAATTTAAGACGGGGCGGGGGTCAAACCATTGTTGAGATAGGCCCCTATACGTTTTATGTTTTGGACAATTGGCTATCTCAACAATGGTAAGACCTCCCCCCCGGGGGGGGGGGTCCATGGGTATAAATAGACCTGCTGACCAGGCCTCATCCTCTTTCTCTTCTGATCGTCAATGCTTGCAGACGTGTTCTACCGTAGAGGACGGGTAGTAAATTTGTGGGAGAGATTTATAGCACGCGATAGTTGAAAGTCATCGACATTTTGTTGTAGCCTTGCAGTTTGAGTGATAGATACTAAGGTCGGTCTAGATAAAGACCAGGGGCCAAATTCACAGACGGTCTTAGGACAATAGGGTCCGACAGTAAATAAAGAA
>Ga0209782_1001051_pt1 | contig 13754 bp, 12 predicted proteins | sample WorMetmaBAHAMAS1_FD_187390 | JGI IMG/M metagenome (GOLD analysis project Ga0209782, IMG submission 187390) | Marine gutless worms symbiont microbial communities from Max Planck institute for Marine Microbiology, Germany - Inanidrilus... | ecosystem: Host-associated > Annelida > Digestive system... | reverse complement strand
TAGACAACTTGATGATCCGGGTTTTCTCGCGGTTCTTCCACCGTGGCTTCGACCCAATCGCTGATGCACTGCCCTTGATACCGGGCAAGGATGACAAAGTCATCCGCGTAGTACACCAGCCTGGCTCACGGCTCGCCGGCCCGGTCCTTGCGAACCGTGAAAGCGTTTATCCATCCAGTGTCGATATAGCCATGATTCTTGGAGCAGGATCTTTTCAAAAACTACACATCGATTCAAGCCGATGACATCCTAAAATCGGTAGCTTTATTTTATCTTAACAAGTGGTTACAAGATGGAAGAACCAATTTCTCCGGACGCTAGTACGCCTGAGCGAAAATTTTAATACATAGGGTCTGGATAACTTTAGCATCGCCCTCTGCAATGCCCATCGTGCGAGCTAACCGCCATTGCCGAGGCGATCCCGAGTCAGCAATGGGCCACTGACAGGAGCGCCCTGTTGTGGGAGGCCAACGCCCAGGTCAACGCGGACCGCGCACAGGGCCTGGCCATGTTGCCCGCGGGCGCGGTGGAGCACCTGCAAGACCGCTACAAAAGACATAAGTTACTAGAAGATCACCCCACGGTCATTTTATAGGGGTCTGGTTATTACAGATCTGCCGGAGAAGCAAGCGACTTGATGCGAAATAAACCCGTCGATGGGCGGTTGAAAGAACCTTTGCTTGGCTGGTTCGAGCACGTCGATTAAGTAAAGATTACGAACGCAAGCCAACTTCGAGTGAAGCTCAGGTTTATTTCGCATCGAGTCGCTTGCTTCTCCGGCAGATCTGTAATAACCAGACCCCTATAAAATGACCGTGGGGTGATCTTCTAGTAACTTATGTCTTTTTAGACAGCCTCTAAATCTGATCGCCTAAAGGCGATGTTTTAACCTTGTCTCGGAACGAATAAACGCGCCAGGCCCCTGGTATTCACTTGATTGTCGGCATCAGTTTACAGCAACCAGAATCGAAGGACCCTACTCCTCGCGCAGGAGCCGAAAGCGTTGCCCCGGCTCGATGTCCGGGGAAGCGACGCGCAGGCGCTCGCCGTTGGGTCCTTGCTCGCGCCCGAGCAGAACGACCCGCAGACGCTCGCCGTCCTCCCGAATAACCCGAAACTCCTCGTAGCTGCGGTCCACCGCCCCGGCGGGCAGCAGCACCGCCCCGGTACGTTCCGGGAGGCGCAGCGCGAGCCGCGCGCGCAGGCCGCCGCGCCGGGGCTCGACCCGGTCGCGGATCGCCAGGTCCACGGCAATCTTGCGGGTAGCCGGGTCGAATCCCGGATGGGTACGATAGATAGATGCGGCCAAGTCCCGGTTCAGGTCAGGCAGATGCAGGCGTATCTCCCCCTGTTCAGGGCCGGTCAGGGCTGCATATTGTTCCGGGGTGAGGGCGAAAGGCACGAGCAGGATAGCAAAGTCCGCGGCCGCGCCGACCCTTTCCCCCTCGTTCACCCACTGGCCCGGCTCCAGGCTGCGACTCGTGATCCGCCAGCCGGTGGGGGCGCGGATGCGGGTGCGCAGCAGACGCTCCCGGAGCACCTTGCGCTTGACCTTCAGGACCTGCAGTTCGTAGCGATTATCCCGTAGGGTCTGCTTCAAGGTATCGAGTCGGGAAGCGGAAGTATTGTCGCGGCGGGCCAGCTTGGTGTAGCGTTCGACCTCCCGCCGGTCATACGCGATCCGGGTCCGCAGGCGCTCCTGTTGGATCCCGACCTCCGCCAGTTCCAGCTCGATGAAGGTAGCGTCCAAACGCGCGAAGACCCCGTCTTTGACGACGGTCTCACCAATGTTGTAGGTGACCGCTTCCACTCTTCCCGCGGTCTCCGCCACCAGCAGCAACTCGGCACGCGCGCGGGTGAAACCGGTGAGGGCTATTTCCCGCCCTGCGGGCTCGGCGGTGACAAGATGGACGCTTGGCTCCGCCGCGACGCCGGACACGGCTAGCACAGCCGCCAGCCATAGAGCCTTGAATGCCGTTCCGATCATGCTTATCGTTACTCGTTTCCATGCTGGATTGTGGGAACGAGCAAGGCGAATTATTAACCGCAGAGACACAGAGAACGCGGAGAGTTTTCGACGGAAAGAAAACTACGAATCACATGAATCTTCACGAATCGAATTTTACCCCCACGGAACATTCGCGTCGATTCGCGTAATGAGCATGCCGAGCTGTCATGCAGGGCTTCGGGGCCGCCGCTGTGGAAAATGTATTGGCGAGCTATCCTATTGTTTTTACTGATAAAATATAAAATATATGTAGGTGAAATGTCGGACAAATCGACGCAATCTCAATGTTTATGTGCCATGGAGACCTGATCCGGGGATGATTTCCACTAGAGTTATCCACAGTTTTTGTGGATAGTTGAACTTAGGGGGCGTTCTCAATTGAGCTGGGTCCAAATAGCGCAGGCGAGACGCCTGCGCTACCTTCTTGGTTTTTGTGATGACCCGGCTCAATTGAGAACACCCCCTGGTTCTGTATGGATTTGGGGTTGACGGGCTTTGAGGGGAAATTTGTTTTTTATGAATGCTTGGGTCTAGATAACTTTAGAGTGGGCTTTCTTTCAGAAGAGTAAGTATTCTCTCAGAGAGGTCTTCCTCCCTCTCGGTGATGAAATCTGAATTCAGATTCCTTGCGGTGTAAAAGGAACGTTTGTCGGGGAACATCATTGAACTTTGCACGCCTCCGTACCGCGGGCAAACTCATGCATCACCATGATGCACCCGGAAATGCTTTTGCCCATGTCCACCAGCCCGGTGTAGCCTCTCCAGCCGTCCGAGTGGATGCTGCTTCCAGCGCTACCCGACCCCGGATCGCTCTCTGTAGCTGCTTCCTGGAGGCGTCAGGGACGATTTCCGTGTAACCTTCCCGTGGCGTTCCAGGATTCCGAAGACGATCGTTTTACCGCCCGCTCCGCGACCCTTTTTCCGCGAACGCGGCGTGCGCCAAAATAAGATTCTTCAACTTCAACCTCACCCGATAGAGGTGATGAAGCGTTACAAACCTGGGCGATCCCGATTCGTAACTTCATGAATAGCTGATTAATCGTTGGGCGGCTCCACTCAGCTCGGCGATGTTCGAGGCCGGCAAATCGGGCTCGAAATAGCGTATAATTGCTCTGAATCTAGCTTTGAAATGTGTGAACGCCTGAAATACCTACTTTTCCTTTCATAACGTAATCTTAGCATACCATGAAGATGCTAAAGTTATCCAGACCCTATGCTTAACTTGCGTCATGCCTGCCGATCCGCCGATTATCCTGCGCGTCGCCGTGGACGCGCCCGTTTCCAGGGTGTTCGATTACCTACCAGCTGTCGGTTGGGCCGGTCCCCCCCCGGCGCCCGGCATGCGGGTACTGGTACCCTTTGGGCGCAGCCGGCGGATGGGTATGATCCTAGAAGTGGCGGACCGGACCGAGCAGGACCCGGACCGGTTCAAGTCGGTTGCTTCCGTGCTCGACTGGACCCCGTTGCTCGGGGCCGCGGATCTCGATTTCGTTCTGTGGGCGGCCGGATATTATCACCACGCCCCCGGCGAGGCCCTGTTCAGCGCTCTGCCTACCCGCCTGCGCCGCTCCTCATCGCCACTGGAAAGCGGGGCACCCGGCTGGTGTCTCACCCCCGAGGGGCGCGCAGGCGTCGCCGACCTGACGCGGGCACCCAAGCAAGCATTGGTGGCCCGATTGCTGTCGGTGAGCGACACCGGCCTCAGCAGCGCCGAGCTCAAGCGCCGTCTCGGCGACTGCCGGAGTGCTTTGCGCGCGCTGGCCGCCCGAGGCTGGGTCGAGCCGTGCCGGATTGCAGCCGTTCCCGGGACCGGGGAGCGGGTATCGGCTACCGGACCCGAGCTCGGTCCCCATCAGCGCCGGGCCGTGGATGCGGTTCGAGGTGCATTCGGGGGCTTTCAGGCCTTCCTGCTGGAGGGGGTCACCGGCAGCGGCAAGACCGAGGTCTACATCCGGCTGCTGCAAACCCTGCTCATGGCTGGGCGTCAGGCCCTGCTGCTGGTGCCGGAGATCGGTCTGACCCCGCAGCTGCTGCGGCGTCTCGCCGCGCGTCTCGACGCTCCCATGGTCACACTGCACTCGGCCTTGAGTGCCGGCGAGCGGGAACGGGCGTGGCGGTGCGCGGCCGCCGGTGAGGCTGCGCTGGTCTTGGGTACCCGCTCGGCAGTCTTTGTGCCCTTGCCGCGCCTGGGGTTGATCCTGGTGGACGAGGAGCACGATCTTTCTTTCAAGCAGCAGGATGGGTTCCGCTATTCGGCGCGGGACTTGGCAGTGCGCCGGGCCCAACAGGCCTGGTGTCCGGTGGTCCTGGGCTCCGCCACACCGTCCCTGGAGACGCTGCACAATGCCCGCAGCGGACGTTATATCCGGCTCGAGCTTCCACGCCGGGCCGGTGGGGCAGTGCCGCCGGAGCTTCTCACCCTGGATATCCGGGCCCAACCCCTGCGCGCCGGTCTGTCGCCGGTGCTGTTACGCCTGATGCGCGAGGAGTTGGCACACGGAAACCAGGTCCTGCTGTTCCTCAACCGACGCGGCTTCGCCCCCGTGCTCACCTGTCATACGTGCGGGTGGGTCGGCGAGTGCCCCCGATGCGATGCCAGGCTCACTCTGCACCTCGCCGCCGGCCGCCTCTGGTGCCACCATTGCGGCTGGACGCGCGCCGTGCCTGGAGTCTGCCCCGACTGCAGAGAGACCGATCTGCGGCCGTTGGGACGGGGGACGGAGCGCTTAGAAACCGAGCTGCGGGACCTCTTCCCCGACACCGCCCTGGCGCGGATCGACCGCGACAGCACGCGGCGCAAGGGCGAGCTGGAACGCCTGCTGGGAGAAGCCCGGAGCGGGGAGATCCCCCTGTTGCTGGGGACCCAGATGCTGGCCAAGGGGCACCACTTCCCCGGCGTTACCCTGGTGGGGATCCTGGAGTTGGACCAAGGGCTCTACGGCGCCGACTTCCGCGCCCCGGAGCGGATGGCCCAATTGGTCGTCCAGGTGGCGGGCCGGGCCGGCCGGGCCCAACGCCCCGGTCGGGTCATCCTGCAGACCAGGCACCCGGATCACCCCCTCTTGCTCAACCTGCAACGACAGGGCTACCCGGCCTTTGCCGCCGCTGCCCTCGAGGAACGCCGGCAAGCTGGGCTGCCACCCTTTTCTTATCAAGCCCTGATGCGCGCCGAGTCGCGGGATGAAAAGGTAGCGTCGGAATTTCTGGAGCGGGCCGCACGCGAGGCGACCGCTGTGGACACTAAGGGGATAGGGGTCTTGGGTCCTGTCCCAGCCCCCATGGAGCGGCGTGATGGACGCTATCATGCCCATCTGCTCGCACAATCGGACCGGCGGTCGAATCTGCAGGCGTTTCTGACGGCTTGGTTGGCCAAGGTGTGGGCCCTGAGGGGTAGCTCGAAGGTACGCTGGTCCCTGGACACGGATCCCCAGGAAATGCTCTGAGCCGGTAGTTCCGATCAGGACTTGCGCGACACTTCAAGACAATTTCAGGGCGTCCGGTTATATGCTACGCTGTACTTATCTTGCCTCCGACTTGGGATTTAGGTTTGTTGTTATTGACTGGAGCAGCCATGCCCGCTAACGAAGCCAATCCGATTTATCCGAGCGAACGCGAGCGCCGCGACCTCGAAGCATGGTCCGTCAGCGGACCTGTGCCCAACGCGTGGCGCTGCGCGCCCGGATCGTGCTGCTTGCCAGCGAAGGCGTCGGCATCCAGCCGAGCGCCATGCGCCTAGGCATCGCCCGCACAACGGTTCGCGACTGGCGCGGCGGCGTTGGCTCGCGAGCACAGGCAACCGTGTCGCCGAACGCTTGGCTGATGCCCCGCGCCCCAGTACGCCGGCCACCTACAGCGCCGAGGATGCCTGCGCGATCCTCGCCTTGGCCTGCGAGGATCCGTGCAACAGTGGGTGGGCCATCACCCATTTGGACCCAGCGGAAACTGGCCGCCGAGGCGATTAAACGCGGTATCGTCCCCGCCATTTCGCAGCGCTCGGTTGGGCACATCTTAAAAAGATGTCGACCTCAACCCCCATCGTGTGCGCCGGTGGCTCGACGCCAAGCCCGATCCGCAGTTCGCCGAGAAATGCCATGACATTTGCCAGATTTATCGGCTCGCCCCCGAGCGTGCCGCCGCGAATGCACCTGGCGATGGACAACCTCAACACCTTACTCCGAGTCGGCAGTCCGCTTGGTGGCAGAGCGCATCGGCTCTGAAGGCGATCTCGGCCGCAAAGGACGCTGCGGGATTCTACGCAACGCCGCGTCTCGTCAGGCGTTTCTCAGCGATCCTGAACATCCCCTGGGGTTCCATTTCACACCCAAACACGCTTCTTGGCTCAACCAGATCGAAATCTGGTTCTCCATCCTGGTGCGACGGCAACTTCCAATCCAAGAGCGACCTGGCCGGCAGGATCGGCGATTTCATCAACTGCTTCAACGAAACCATGGCCAAACCATTCCGTTGGACATATCAAGACACGCCCCTCACCGTTTGACCACGAGCAGTGTCACTATTTCTGCTCAGCAGTACTAGTGTTTGGTCCTCTTTAAGGGCACCATTGGAAAATGGGGGTTTTCACCAGTCGAGAGAATCTAACCCATTGATTATTAAGACGAGCCGTTGACGAAAACCATATTTTTTAAAGTGCCCTAAAATGGACCGTAGCGAGATCCTGGTCAATCTTGCCGCTCAGACCCTGATGCTCCTGGAAGGCGATCGGGTGCGGAAACGGTATCGGGTCTCTACTGCCCGCAATGGTCCCGGCGAGCAGCAGGACAGCGGTTGCACGCCCCACGGGCTGCATCGGGTGCGCATCCGGATCGGGGCCGGCTGTCCGGAGGGGGCAGTGTTCGTGGGGCGACGGGCGACGGGCGAGATCTATGACGCGGAGCTGGCGACCCAATATCCTGGGCGGGACTGGATCCTGACCCGTATCCTCTGGCTCACCGGGGTGGAGTCCGGGCATAACCGGGGCAGGTACGTGGACACCCTGCGCCGCTATATCTACATCCATGGCTGCCCGGATACGGAGCCCATGGGGGAGCCCTGCTCCCATGGGTGTATTCGCATGCGCAATCGCGACCTAATTGAGCTCTTCGATTTGGTCCCGACCGGGACCCTGGTGGAGATCCGATAGTCCGCCTCGACATCCACACGGAACGCCGGAAGTAGGCATTTCAGGGTGTGAGGCTCCCGACCTACCTGGTGCCTCCAATATGTATACGAGAGAAAAAACATGGAAAAAGAAGAATTTAAATTGGGGACAGAATTCTATACGGCAACAGGCAAGTGGCGTTGCACGGATATTGGAACCCGAGTTATCGTAGCAATTCCTCTCAATCAAGAGGATTCCGGAAATCACAATGGTCCTCCTTATTCCATACCATCAAATGTCTTTGATGAATATGATTTAGAAGGATGTAGCCTGGATCCAATTGAATTGGAAGACGAAAAAGAAAAAATTGTGAAGAGTAAAATATTCAGTGATGTAGAAGATGTATTGATGTTCGTAAGTTCTTTAGGCTATGGCGAAAATTCCGCACTGCTGGATAATTCAACAGGAAAGATTTATTCGTTCCGAGACAAGGTTAAAACCATCGCCTTTGGGCGATCAGATTTATCTGCGATACGAACCTTTTGCACGATATAAGGCGGTACGGATGGGTAATTCCTAATATGTAGTGATCACTGGAATATTCTTTCGCACATAATCGGGCTACAAAAGCTGTAGGATTGTATAGAGACCTGCGTCAATTGGGGCGCTTTTGGAGGTATCTCCATGATTCTTAGAGTGGGATCTTTTCAAGACCTACACGTCGGTTCAAGTCGATGCCATCCTAAAATCGGCAGCGTTGCTTTATCTTACAAGTGGTTACAAGATGGAAGAACCAGTTTCCCCGGACGCTAGTGTGTAGTGATAAATTTTTGCTGAACCGTTTTTTTCTTCAATCTACCCGCAGAGCGGGTAGTGTGAGGCTATGATATGCATACATTAGCTATCAACATGTCAGGCTACCAAAGACTGTGGCAGACAATTTGTCTGAAAATCCTCAGAATAAAAGAATCCCGCAACAGTTATGGGACGTGGTAGACAAATTGCTTTTGGAGAAGATCCAAATCTCTGGAATTTCAAGAGGGGCCAAGATTTCAGAACCTTGGCTGCAACAGTATACCAATCGGAAGTATGAGCATGTACCCCAACAAATCGATATCTCAAAAAAAGGGGTGCTTAACGGTAGAATGCGATGAAATGTGGCCCTTTGTCTGACTCAAGCGCAACAAGCAATGGATTTGGTTGGCAATTGACAGCGATTCCAGAGAGATTGTCGGGATGCATGTTGGGAGTCGCGATCGTGCCGGTGCCGAGGCATTATGGAAATCTTACCACCAGTCTACCGTCGATGCGCCGTTTGTTACACCGATTTTCGGTCTGCATATGAGCAGGTTCTTCCCCAAAACAGACATCGAGCAGCTGGTAAAGAAAGCGGAAAAACGAACCACACTAAAAGGTTCAATTTTACATTAAGATAGCGAATTACTCGGTTAGTAAGAAAAACGCTATTCTTTTCCAAGAAGATCGAAAATCATTTCGGAGCTATCTGGAATCTTATTCACTATTATAATGCTGAGATTGCTCCCAAACTTGCGATCACTACAGATTAAGCACTACCCACGGATGGCCTGTCGGTACGGCAGTCATACCGTATATAAGATACAGTATCACTTTGTATTTGTTACAAGGGTCTAGATAACTTTAGAGTGGGTTTTCTCTCAGATAGAGTTAGTATTCTATCAGAGAGATCTTCCCCTCTGGGATTAAATCTAAACTCACATGCCTTGAGGTATAAATGAAACGTTTGTCGGGGAATACCATTGAACTTTGCAAGTCTTCGTCTGACATATGACCAAAATGATTCAATGCCATTAGTATGGCAATTACCACGGGCAAATACATTCTCGCCATGATGCACTCGGAAACGCTTTTTGTGCCCCATGTCCACCAGCCCATTATAGCCTCTCCAGCCGTCCGAGTGGGGAGGGCTACCTGGCCCCGGATCGCAGCCTGTAGCTGCTTTTTGGCGGCAGCTGGGACGATCTCGGTGTAGACTTTTCCTTGCCGTTCCAGGATCCCGAAGACAATCGTTTTACCGCCTGCTCCACGACCCTTATTCCCACGGGCACGGCGTGCACAAAAATAGGATTCATCGACTTCAACCTCGCCAGAGAAGGGCGATGAAGCGTCACAAACTTGGGCGACTCTAATTCGTAACTTCAAGAGTAGATGATTAACCATAGGGCGGCTTACATCACCCAACTCAGCGATTTTCGAGGCCGGTAAATCAAGCGCAAAAGAACGTATAATCACTCTGAATTTGGCTTCAGGAAAGGTGTGAACGCCTAAAATACCTGTTTTTTCCTTGTATAACATATACCTTAGCATGCAGGTGAAGATGCTAAGGTTATCTAGACCCTGTTACAAAATACTCGGTATGAGGATGTCAGCTGCAGACATGGTTATATCTCCTGTTTCTTAGAACAGAGGTAGCCATTTTTTCTGCAGGTTCAATGGGAAACTTGGATATTAAATATATAGGTTACCTAAAATTTATGTGTGGTTCTAGATAATTTTAGAATCTGCACATGCATGCTAAGGTTATGTTATGCAAGGAAAAAACAGGTATTTTAGGCATTCACACCTTTCCTGAAGCCAAATTCAGAGTGATTGTACGTTCTTTTGCGCTTGATTTATCGGCCTCGAAAATCGCTGAGTTGAGCGATGTAAGCCGCCCTACGATTAATCAGCTACTCTTGACGTTACGAATTAGAGTCGCCCAGGTTTGTGACGCTTCATCGCCCTTCTCTGGCGAGTGAGAAAAAATCCACTCTAAAGTTATCTAGACACTATGTATTAAAATTTTCGCTCAGGCGTACTAGCGTCCGGGGAAACTGGTTCTTCCATCTTGTAACCACTTGTAAGATAAAACAAAAGCTGCCGATTTTAGGATGTCATCGACTTGAATCGATGTGTAGGTCTTGAAAAGATCCCGCTCCAAGAATCATGGAGATACCTCCAAAAGCGCCCCAATTGACGCAGGTCTCGATACAATCCTACAGATTTTGATCCCGACTATGTGCGAAAAAATATTGCTGAATCAGATGGTTATCTCTGTAGACTACGATCTAAGCAATCTCGAAACAAATAACCATCTGAATTTATATCTGAATTTATTCAAGTAACAATTTCCCGGCAAAGCCGTGGGCTTTCGTTTGTGAGCCGCTCAAAGCAGCTTTCGGGGTCGCTAACGCGACCCCAACGATTTGCTACCGCCTAAAGGCGGTCAATCAGCGCCACAGATTCAGTTGTTCAAGTCGCTGATCTTCCGCCTCCTGATGTCGGATGTACCCGCGGATCACCCGCTCATCGCGAGCGACAGTCGAGACATAATACCCCCTCGCCCAAAAATGTTGCCCAACAAAATTGTGCTCACGCTCACCATAGACTCGGGCCACGTGGATCGCGCTTCTCCCCTTGATGTACCAACCACTTGCGACACTGCATACTTTGCTGGGATCGAAATCAGCATATGAGCATGGTCAGGCATCAGGTGTCCTTCTTCGATCCAGCTCTCTCGCTGTCGAGCCAACTCGTGGAAAACTTCCACGAGTTGGCGTCGCAATTGCTCGTACAAGATCCGGCGCCGACATTTCGGAATAAAAACCACATGGTATTTACACTCCCACTTGGAGTGGCTTAAGCCTTTGGCTTCGTCCATCGGGACCTCCTCTCACTCGTGTGCTTAGCGGCTCACGAGCGGAGTGTCCCAGATGGACTCTCAAAAATGTCAAACCTTCCCTGTCTCGTGCCAAACTCTTGCTGTACGAGAGTGCCTCTAGTCGGGATGGCTTCCCGCAAACGTCAAACTGTGCTGTCTCCCCGGCATAGCCGGGGGATTTCCCATTACTGTTTAATCGTCGGGCGGCTCCACTCAGCTCGGCGATTTTCGAGGCCGACAAATCGGGCGCGAAATAGCGTATAATTGCTCTGAGTTTAGCTTCCGAAATGTGTGAACGCCTGAAATATCTGTTTTTACTTGCACAACATAACCTTTAGCATACCCTGAAGATGCTAAAGTTATCCAGACCCTAGGAAAATCCATAGACCCAGTGAATGGTAACAAAGCCCTGGTCCGCCGCAAAACGGAGCGGGTAGGTTCCGGAGCGGAAATCGCCTAATATGACCGCCGATTCGCCACGGCATTCCCGGCGGCTACTGCCATGCTCGGAAGCATACCCCAATGCCATTAAGTCAGAGTAATTGATTAGCGACCCAGGATCGCGAAGGGTAGGCGTAATTAGAGGTCCGTGGGATACGGATGTGATCATATCTGCCGTATGAGGAGTTGAGCATAACGATTTGAAAAGGCGAATCCGCAGGCGTATCGTTTCCCGACATGAGCGAAGCGGAACTGTCAGAGCTGAGCGTCCAAGAGCTTATCGCACTTGTCATGGAGCTGCGAGAACAAAACGCGCGGCTGGCTGCGGAAATCGCTGCGCTCAAGCGCCGCCTCGAAGAGAAAGAAAGTTCCTCCAAGCGGCAAGCCGTACCTTTCTCTAAGGGTGAGAAGAAAGCGAACCCAAAGAAGCCGGGACGGAAACCCGGCGAGGGTAAGTTCAGCCGCCGCGATTTACCAACCGAAGAAGAAATCACGCAACGGACATCAGCGAGTCACCGAAACCGCAGGTGACCGCGTACTCCCTGGAGGTGCGCAAGTGCCTCAATTGCGGGCGCACGCTCCGCGGGCACAACACCCGCAAGTCGATCCGAGCCAACACGGAGCGACGGCGCACCGCGTGGGGAATGGCGTATTCACGCGCCCCCATGCTTTGCACTGCAATGGCCTGCGTGATGTTCTGTGCTTCGCGGGTGTAGTCGTCTACTTCCCCGGTATGATGGCGCCGCCACAGCGCGATGCCATCTTTGAACGATGTTTTGAGCGTCTCCCCGAAGGCACGGGCCAACCAGGCTTTATCTTCGAGCACCTTGTCGATCGAGCGGATGATGTGGTAACAGCACTTTTGTTGGGCCACCAGTTCCAAAGCCCAGGCGTCGTACACGTCAGCGCGCGGTCGGTATGCATCACGCCGCCATAATCCGATGGGATGAGCTCGCGGACCCCCTGGTGGCGATGACGTAAACGGATTTGGTAGACCGATGCCTCATCGGTGTCGAAGCCCATCATGTAAGCCGACTCGCCATTGATGCGCCAGCCGGTGTCGTCGGCAAACACCCGCTTGGCGTCTTTCACACTGGCACGCAACTGCTGGTATTCCTCCCCAACCTCCGCTTGGTTGTGGCGCATGGCGTCTCGCTGGATCGTGCTTTGAGTGATGGGTACCCCGCACAGCTCGCGCAGGATCGTCGGCACCTTGCGCATCGGTACCCCGATACCGTAGTGCAAAGCATGGGGGCGCGTGAATACGCCATTCCCCACACGGTGCGCCGTCGCTCCGTGTTGGCTCGGATCGACTTGCGGGTGTTGCCCGCGGAGCGTGCGCCCGCAATTGAGGCACTTGCGCACCTCCAGGGAGTACGCGGTCACCTGCGGTTTCGGTGACTCGCTGATGTCCGTGCAGAAGGCGCGCTCAATGCGCACCTCACCGAGGTTGGAACTGCCGCAGAACGGGCAGCGATCCCCTTGCAGCGGCACTTGGACTCGGTGCGTGATTTCTTCTTTTCGATGAGCTCGAACCCTATATCACTGGACGCCCACGAATGACCGATCCTCGCGAAATCCTGAATGCTATTATCGAGACGGCAACAGGGGCAATCACACCCAAGTTGACGACATCTACATCGGTGGAAAAGAGCGTAACGAGCACGCCAGCAAGAAGCTCCGCGCTGGACGTGGAGCAGTCGGCAGAACCGCAGTTGCCGGCATCCGAGATGAAGCTGGCGAGGTTCGCGTCCGCCCGGTCGCCAACACCAAGGCGAAAACCCTGAAAAGCTTCTTCGCGAGCACGTGTCCATCGGCAGCACGGTGGTCACAGACGATTTCAGCGCCTATCACGGTCTGGGCACAAGGCTTCACCCACAAGACAGTGCGGCACTCGGTTGGTCAGTTTGTCCGCGATATGGCGCATACCAACGGCATCGAGAGCTTTTGGGCACTGCTGAAGCACGGCTACTACGGCATCTATCATTTCATGAGCGCCAAGCATCTACATCGGTATGTGAAAGAATTCTCGTTCCGCCATAACACCGCCTACCTTGGCGCCATGCCCTTCATCGACATGACGATTGACCAGACAGGTAAGCGCCTGACTTACGAGAGACTGATTAATGCCTAAGCGGAAGGGCGTGATTGAGCCTATCGACGCCCCGTTTGATGAGGTCGTTAATAGCATCGTAGAGTGGCCACAAGACCAGCCGTCCCACATCAAGAATAAGAACATGCCCCAAGAAGAAAGCGGCAGGTTGCCGTTCGCCAAATGGCGCGGGAAGATCGATCTTGGTGGTAATGAGCTGGATTGTTACGTCCTCGATGACGGGAAGTGTGTGCTGTCATCCAGTTCCACCACAAAGGCCATTGCCAATATCGAGCGCGGCAGCCTGCGGGATTACATAGGGCAGAAAACCCTTAACCCCTTTATCGATAAGGATAAAATCCTGTAGGAAACCATCCGGTTCGCCATCCCTGGCACGCAATGGATAGCAATCGGTATCACCACGGAGCAGTTTGAA